>Ga0307505_10000068_pt1 | contig 125608 bp, 98 predicted proteins | sample 23_S_MG_FD_202183 | JGI IMG/M metagenome (GOLD analysis project Ga0307505, IMG submission 202183) | Soil microbial communities from Populus trichocarpa stands in riparian zone in the Pacific Northwest, United States - 23_S | ecosystem: Environmental > Terrestrial > Soil > Riparian zone > Trees...
CGGATGGCAAGGTCGTATTAACCAACGGCACTGTCGCCGATCTTGCGCCGCATCGTCCCGACGATCTTCCGGTCAACGATGACTTGCCGGGGCCATGGACGCGACCTGACGGCATCGACGCTGTGCTGCTGCCGAACTTCAAGCGCACTGAAGATGCCAACACTCCCGTCAGGCTGCTCGATCTGGATCTCAAACTCTTTCGCAAACTCTGTCCAACCCTGAACGAACTTCCGCTGCTCGCGCACATTCGTCACGTAGACACCGCCGACAAAGTTCCGCTCGAGATGGTTGCTAACGGAGAGTTCTCAGTGCTCGTGGCCAATCGGTTCCCACCGCCGGGCACGAACACCGTCTATCTGATCTCACTCGAAGGTTGGAACGAGTTGTTTGCCACAGATCCAAACCAGCAGCAGCCGGGTTCGCGAATCCGGCTCATCACGCTCGGCAGTTGGAGTTTCGTTAACGATCCATCCGGACACGACACGTTCGGCGGGTTGATGCAGCAACTACGAAAGAACGCCGCTGTGTTTGGTATCAAGTTGCCCGGATCTACCGGACACACGCACGTCGACAATGCGCTTCAGCGTGGTTACGCACCGCTTGATTACAAACCGTTAAATAGCACGCCAACCATGGCCTGGTATCGTGGTGCATTGGCGCCGTTTCCCAAACAACGCTTGAACCGCCCGGCCTTTGAGCGTGCCGATGCCGCACTCATCTTCGACGACAAGAACGGAATGATGGACGTGTCGTATGCCTCGGCGTGGGAACTCGGCCGGTTGCTTGCGCTGTCGTCACCGGCATTTGCGAAGGGCCTGCACTTGTTTGTCGAACGCAGTCAAAACGCCGCCGAGTTCACGAAAGAGATCGAGGAATTTCTCAAACAGCATCGCACCTCGTTTAAAGATCCGAATACGGTTGCACCGGCGCCGCCGAACGAGCAGGTCAAGATTGCGGATGACCTCATCGAGTGGATCGCGCGGCTCGTGTTGTTGTATCCGGTGCCGTTTCACTACCTCGTACCGCATCCGTCGTTGTTGCCGCAGGAGTCGCTGCGCTTCTTTTATCTCGACGACAACTGGGTGAACGCAATGGTCGACGGCGCGCTCAGCATCGCCGTTCGCACAATCGAAAAGCGTGCATCCTCGCGCGCGGATTTGCAGTCGGTATTATCGAAGCTCGTTTACCAATACCGGTTGCGTCTTCAGGGTAAGCAGCCCGAATGGAACCCGTCTGAGAACTACATCGACACTACCAAGACCGGATTCTTGTTGCGTTCGAGCATTGTGAGTAACTGGCCCGGAGTTGAAGTGACTGCCGCAACCAAAGCTTCAGCGGATCCGAACCTGCCGAAGATTCTGCGTCTCGATCACATTGCGGAAGGCGTTTTGTTTTGTCTCGCGCGCGGCTCGCTGGAGACGGTGACGTTTCGCGAACCTCGCGAAGGCATCACTTTCGGCGTGAGCAGTGACGGCAAAGTGAAAGCGACTAAGTCGGGCAAGATTCTCGACGTGAAGAAAGATTTACTACGCGCCGCTCCGCCAGCCGGAGTTGTCGACATCGCGAAGCTGCGCGAACAGTTGGCGTGCAGCGGCTCGGCGGAACTCGCAACCGAGATGATTCGCAAGCCCGAACAACAAGACATTAGCTGGAAGTAACACAACGCCGAAGGCGTTTACTAATGTCAGCCCAGGGTTGGCACAACCCTGGGGTCAAACAAGAACCAAAACCGCAACGCTGAAGGCGTTGGCAAGGCCTGACTCGAAACTCGCCGTGACTTAAGGAAACTGTTATGGATTCACAGCATCTGCTTGTGCCGATCAAGGTGCAGGCGCTGGTTATTGACGACATCGTATTTCAGAAGCGAGGCGTCGTCGAAATTCAGAAGCAAGACATCAACGAGCAGACCCGGTACGCCGCGAACGACGGGCGCTGGTCGCCGCAGCTATTCGATTACCAGGTGTTGCCGGCCACGCTTACTGCGCCGGGGCCACGGCCGTTTTACGGAGCCGGTCGAACGTACGATGGCAATCCGGCGGAGCAACTCGTGCTCGACGCCGGTTCACCCGCGTTGCTGGAAGAAAAAGATCGCGGCGTCTATCTCCACTGGGTGCTGCCCTCTGGACTGCGTCACGCCTACACGCCGGGCTTGCTTGATTTTCCAGCATTACCCGATCACTGGTTGATCGTGCGTTTCGCGCGGCTCAATTCAACTCTCAAAACAAACGCGTGGTTTGTCGATGGCGGCTCGTTGGCGAGTGATGCTGGTCCAGCGAATCTTTTGTTTGCCGGCAGCGATAAGTACACGGCAAGACACGTGGGCAAGGTCGTGCCGCTCGAGCAATTCGCGTCCGCCAATTTTGCCGGCGATCGCACGACGATCAACGCGGTCGGAAACGCAACCACCGGCTCGCCTACATTCACCGCGTTCATCGCTGAGAATCGCAACGTCTTCTCGTGGCACGACAAACTCGAAGACCTGCGCCAGCCGAGCACCACGGGAAGCGTGCCTAAAGAAACCACTCTTAGTTACTTGCTGGTCGGCTGGTATCGAGATCAATCAAATGAAGCGCTTGCATCTCCCTCAGTCAAAATCACGGAAAAGCGTGACTCAAGCAACAAGCTGCTTGGTGTGCTAATCGATCCGCCGGGTTGGTTCATCGAAACAAATACCGCGATTCCGGATCTGACAAAGCGGCGTTCGGTTTTTCACGGCATGGTCGCGCACATCAACTACTGGAGCGCCGGAACATACAAAGGACAGATTCTCGGTTATCCCGGCGCGCCCCGGGTTCACGAGTCTCTCGGCAAGGACACGCCCGCGTTTCAGGTGGGCGTCGGCAACAGCGCCGAAGACGCTCTCGTTTCGCTGGTCTCGAGCTCTTACAGCGGCGAGCGGGAAGTGGGCATGGCGAAGGACGCGCCGAACCTTTGGAAAGCTCTCGAAGCGGTCATCTATCGCCAACCGGAATCGCTCGTCAGGAGTTGGAATGCATCACCGCGCGACAATGCCGTTCATCAGAATTGGTTTGCGACACACGAAGCGGGCAAGCTCTGGTTCATTCGTCCCAAAGCCGATGACAAAGGCGTGTTTCCCAGCGAGCCGGAAAAGACTGCCGCACAAACCAAGATCAAACCGACGCCGCAGCAGTTCATGGATCTTCAGCGGCTGAACGAAAAGCAAGCGGATCTGGATGCTGTCACTCGCGACCTCGCCGCGTTGCAACAGGAACTTTATGCGCGCTGGTGGCGAGTCGCCGGCAAGTCGCGCACGTTCCGCGCGCCTTTGACAACGGAAGCAAAAGACGTGAGAGAGCTTGCGGCTCGCGTCAAGGATCTGCAAACAAATCGCGATCGATTGCTTGGTGAGCTTGAAACGCTGCCGGACCAATTAAAAGCCAAGCTGCCGAAGGACGAGCTCGAACTCAAATACGACGCAGCGCCACGATTCTGGATTCCTGCCGATCCGGTTATCGTCGTTAAGAATTGCGGCTGTCCGAGTAAACATCCGTTTCCGCGTCAACTTCCCTGCCGTTTGCCCGAACAGATCGTCACGACTGCCGAGGTCGCGGTGGACCAGAAAGATAAGAAGTCGTTCACGAAAGCCACAGGCGTGGCGGAGATCGCAACAGCGGCACAGAAGCACCTGCCGGCGTGTCCGCAGATTTTGAGCAGCCTTGTTGACGAAGGCTCCATCGTCGAACAAGCGGTCACTGACCTGGCGGAGAGAACGGGCAAGAAATTGGACACTGTAGGTTTGTGGCAAACCTGGGTCGATCGACTAGTCAACGATCTCACGTGGGATGGAAAACACGAGACGTTCCCGCACGATCAAGTGACTTTTGATAAACAAGGCGTTCAACCATATCGTGTTGTCGAGTTGTGGGGACAGCAACCGTGGGCGCCGCTGTTCCTCGATTGGCAGATCACCTGGTTTCCGACAGCCGGCTTGCCGACAACCGAAGACGGCTTTGGTCCAATCTGGCCTTTGCGCAATTTTGATTACCAGCCGTTGGACCGAAAATCGATTCCAGCAACAGGCTTCACGATCCGAGGACGCAGTTTACTCAGTCCGATCGACGGCCGCCTCTTCGACGAATCGATCGACACGTTGCGCCAACTAATACACGGGAAGAACAATGAAACGTTTCCGGCTGCTGTCGCCGAAGTTCTCAAACGCTACGAAGTCGTTTGGGACAAGACGCTCGCCGAGCTTCAGGCCGCGGGTCTGATGGGCCAGGCGCTGACGGGATTTCACCAGTCACTACTGCGCCGCGACGTCACGTTACCACGAATCATGCCTGACCCGACTCGTCCGTGGATCGAAAATGCAAACCTGAAGACGCTCGATAACGACGTCGTCAAACTCCTCGAGGCGCCGGACCCCAAAGCACCAACCGGCGAACGCCTGGGGCCTGCCACACCACCTCCGGGAACAAGCGCCCCGCCGACGTTTTCGTTCTCCATGATCCGCGCGGGCGCATTGCGCATCGACGAACTGTGGCTCGTCGACGATTTCGGCCAGTCCGTCGACTTGCTCGGTTTGACTCCGGCGCGCAGCAAATCCATGGGCCAAATCTTTCACCCGCGGATACGCTGGCACAACGATCAATCAGTGGTCGCGATGCCGCCGCGCGTTGTGCAACCGACGCGTCTCAACTTCCGCTTCACCGCGGCCGACAACATTTCAGACGACTCCGATCCGGCCTTGCGCGCGATCTGCGGCTGGATCTTTTTCAATCCGCTCGACCAGGCGCTCGTGCTCTGCGATCGCAGCGGCAATATCGTTGGCGAACTCGTCATTACGAAAGATCAGAACAACTTCAGCATCAAATGGGAACCGGGCGCAGGTGGTGTTCCACTCGAAAAGATTCCCAACGAGAGTCTGAAAGCGTTCGCCAAATCGCTGATCGAAACCAACCCGAAGCCGAAGCTGCTCGATTTGCTGAACCTGATCGATCGCGCACTCGAACGCATTCGCCCCGCGGCCGCACGCAACAATTCGATTCTTGCCAGCCGCCCACTTGCGCTCGTGAGCGCCACGCTCGGTCTCGAACTATTCGGTAAAGCATGGGCCGATCCGCACAAGCCGGTTGCCGATGCCAAAGCGCAAGGCACCGGCGACGCGATGCTCGACGCTCTGCGCGTTCGCGTGAGTCTCGGCTCTCTGCAAAACGTTGAAGACGGGCTCGTCGGCTACTTCAAGGACAAAGACTACATGCGCATCATCGCCGGCGAACTGCCGAAGGACACACCGCTCACCAGCTATATCGTCGATCCGGCGAGCAACGCCTTGCGCGTCGGTTTTGGTCCACCCGAGAAGCTAACGTTGCTGATGGATCCGTGGGGTTCGGTGCAGGCTGCCTGCGGACTCGTTCCCGCGAAGTCGATCACGCTCGCGCATCCTGCGTTGGACGAAACAGTCGCGCAAATGGAAACTTCATTCGGCGTTGGACCAGTCTTACTGCAAACGGGAAAGATCGCGCTCCCAATACCCAGCGGCGACAAAGGAACATGGAACTTCAGCGGTCCTTTTACCGATCAAAACGCCGCCGTTGTCGCCGCTCTCGATCCGAAAACTTTCAGCGATCAGCCAGTCGTCGCGACTGAAGGCCGCTTAGTGCTGCTAAACGAAGAATAAACGAGGAAACAAGATGGTAGAACCAGTAGACCCAAAAGTGCTCGAGTTAACTGTCCAGACTTTCACCACGGACAAGCTGGAGATCAAAGTCAAAAACATCAGCAACGCCGCGTTGGAAGAGACGTTGGCGATCGAGCTCTCCATTCCCAAGTATCTGGTAGACAACAGGATCAACACTGCCGCTAAAGCTGCCGCTTCCAGTCTCAAGCCCGTCGGAGTCGCGAGCCTGGGCGGTGTCGTGACTGGTCCGGATAAATGGTCTGCGTGGGTCAGGCCCGAGAGCTCAGACTCCAGCGTCACCATCCTCCTCTGGAACGACCTCAGTCAAACCGGAACCGAATTGCCTGCGCCAACCAAAGTGGCCGCCGGCGCGGAATTCATCATCAGCATTCCGCTTCACACGCAAGCCAATCGCGCCACTGTGACGATTGCTTATAGCTATCAACAGGGCACGGACGACGATGACAAGCGCGTCGACGGCAAACTCGAACTTAAAGTCGACAACGATAAGATACCGAACGTCGCCTTACGGACCACGCACAAGAGTCCGACCATGATCCCACCCATGACTGTGGTGAAGATCATCTGGGAAGTTGAAGACGGCGTTAGCGCTACGTTGCGCGGACCGTTGCCGGGCGGCAATTCCGAGTTGACGCTCAGCCCGGATCCCACCGCCGACTTCAAGATCTCAGGCGGTCAACTCGAGATACGAGTCGTCAGCTCGATGACCTACATCCTACAAGCGGAAGTGAAGCGCGCCGGCAAGCCAAACCTTCAAGTGATACGCATGCTTTCCCTTGATACGGCCAATAACAAATACACCTACCTGGACCCGCGCCCGGTGCGGGTGCTGCCCTACGGTCTCATCGAAATTGATTGGGCGGCGTGGGGTGTGAAGCAGGTGGACATATCCGTCGGCGGTCATACGACCCGCACGATTCCGCTAACGCAGCAGACCCTGGGCCGCTTCTACGAAGGTAGCGGCGTGATGCGCGTCAGTGCGACGAAGGAGATTAACGGCGTCAAGACCGTCAGCGAAGGAATCACCCTTGAAGCTCCGCCAGAGAACTCAAAGACGCGCAATGTCCAGGTGATTTCATGGATCGGGATGAAGAAAGCCGAAGTTCAAGGCACGCCAGTAGGGTTGGCAGTGATCGCTCCGCGGATCGCGCTCCTGACCGATAACGGTTTACATATCGCCAACGTTGACAACGTCGATAGGACGCCTCCGCTGGAAAAACTCGCGTTCAGCCTGAAACCGAACCCGTCTGGAATGTTCATGTGGCATGCACTGACAGCGGTGGATCAGAGATTTGTTTGCTTGCGGATGGTCTTCGCCAACAACACTCCGGACGTAGAGATAATGCCTTTTACTCTGGACGGTAATCAGGACGAGATTCCTCCGGTAACTCTTCCTCCCGAAATCCGCCTCGTGGCATCCACTCAGGGCGCTGTTTTTGATCTCGTGGGGTTTGGTGGACGCGCTTATGTCGCCGTGGAAAGTCCGAAGGTGGGGGGAACAACTCGACTCGCTTACTCAGTGGCGTTTGACAGCACGACGAAGAAAGCCAATGTCCGCCGTGAGCCGCTGCTCGAATCTATGATCGGTTACCGGTTGATAGGTTTCGACGACGCGCTCTACGCCTTAAATCGTGAATCGGGCCTGATGTTCCGCTTTGAACTCACCAACGACGGCAAACTGGATCAACCCCGGAAAGCAGCGAGCGCGGTTAAGCCGAATGCCGGATCGATGGTCAAGGACGGATTGCTCGTGCCCGTGGGACGGCTGCTTGTAGTGTTGAGTCCTACGTCTGTTCCTACACTCGAATCGCTGGAGCGATTCGGCCTGCGTAACACCTTGAGGTATACGAGTACGACCTCGACCGACGCGGACAACATTCCGCAGGATCTCTTTTACAACCCGCAAAAGGATTATTGGGGCCGCTGCGGTCACGATCTCGACATTGAGCGCGACACAGTGGCGGCCTACCGCGGTGGCGACTCGAAGCGCCTTTGGGTCATTAAACCGGACCTGACCGTGCAAACGTTGGCCGTAGGAGCGGAAACACTTTTTGCGCACGATTACGTCCTTGAGTTTCCGACCAAGCCGCTGCCTCCGTTTCTCAACAAGAAACGGCAAATCAAGATCACAAACAACACGGGCGTCCGACTGCTGTCGCTGGATCCAAACTTCCACAATGCCGGCATAAAAGACGCCGGCATAAATGGCCCGGGCACAGTCATCCCGGACGTGCTGAATGACTTCCCATCCGGAACGACCGAGACTTTTGAATTCAAGTACAACGACGCTGAGCCCATCCCGATCAGTTTACGTTTCCTGCTTCCACACAACCCCGGCGTCAAACACGAGTTTATGCTGGAAGTGACTTTCTCCGGCCCGGACCTCTCCACCGCCAGATCAGTTTTCAAGCGTGTCGTGCTGAACGAACGAGGCCAGGTGGCCGCAGTTGCTGAAATACCCGACACCGCAGCGCAACATTCGACGAACAACCCGATCGCGATCGCGATGCCCAAGCGTCTCACCGAGGGCGTAAAGTTGCGCGCATACAATAAGACGACGTATCAACTCTGGCGCGAAGCACCCGGAGCCGAACGATCCGAGGTCTCGAACCGCTACTCGGATGACGAAATAAAAATCGTCTGGAACACTCCGGCCTTTTATCTGCTCGGATACGGCGCGGGTGAGTTGCACGTCAACGTTGACTTCGCTCTTCCCTACGGCATCGAAATATCGTCGGGCAAGCAACCGCAACAGAAACTGATTCGCATCAATACCGACAAATCAACGGGACTTAGCCCCGAACTCCTTCCCAACAAGAGCGAAACTTCCTACGAATGCAAGATCAGCTATCTACTCAAGCAGGAATTGGACGCCCTGTACATCGGCGATGGCGTTGCTACCGACCGCGGTGATGCGATCTATCTTCCGGTTGCGCGGCGCAACGCACTGGTCCTGATGGAGGTCTGGAAGATCAATCCCGAGAACTTCTCCGCCAGCAGCAAGAGTCCTGTTGTGCAAAGCAACGCGGGGATGTTTGCCACGCCTAACAGTATCGCGCTCTCGAATGAATACATCTTCGCCATGTTCGGCGACACTGATATTCAAGTGCTCGATTCTTCGCTGCAAGTTCAAGGCAAGGTGAATGTGGGCGATGTTTACGCAGTCGTCACCGGCATCAAGTCCCAGTATGAGAAAGAGTATTTCTTACTCGGTATCAAGAAAGACAAAACGAACATTCAAAACATCAGCTTACATCACCTGTTGAGCTACAAATTCATAGCCAGGAGAAACTCAGGCCAGCAAGAGATAATGGCCGGCAACATTCGCGAAATTTCGTTAGACGCGGTCAAGGGTTTTCGCGAACAGAATAAGATGGGGGGCTATCCGGCGTGGGTGTCTTCCAAGTCCGTCTCTCCGATCGCACTTTCGACTTCGAACGTATCTCCCCAGGGGGAACGAGTCAGAGAAGTCGCCGTCGCTATCGATGGAGGGCTGTTTACTGTTGGCAGTGCCGAGAGAACGATTCGCGTGCTGGCGCTCGAGTCAGCGGGGCGGGAAGAAGAGATCGTATGGGGTAGGGACGGGAAGACGATCTATTGCTTGCACTCACAGGGCGACACTCAGGGGCTACGCGTCTCGCGCGTCGATAATCACGCCTGGAAACAAACACATGGTCTCACACTGCCTCGCGGTGAAGGCGTCGCCGATCTATTGACAGACACTCGGCAGCGCACTCCGGGAACACCTTATAAAAATCATCGTTCCATCAGCATGGCGATCAGCCGGGACGAAAAGCTGTTATTCGTCTCTCACGGAAGATCCATTTTCCAGATAGACATAGCAAAAATGGAACTTCGCCAAACCTTCACAGTGGAACTTCCCTGTCGGGTCTTTCACGTCTGGTACGGTAAACCGACAGAAGGCTCGCATGGAGTCTACGGCACTCCACTTTCGTGCACACTGTTGTATGCGATAGGCGCGAGCTACCGAGGCGATGGGTTTCAGAATCGGGATTCAAAAACCCAGCTCTACAAGCTCGCGATTCCTGACAAGTAGAGATATTCTCCCGCAAAGGCGCTAAGGCGCAAAGAATCCTTTGAAAACGCGGCAGCGCTTTGCGTCTTTGCGCCTTTGCGGGACAATTGGCCAGGAAAGAGGTTTTCTCCCAGGGAGGTAAGAGACATGAAAACTCTTAAGGTTCTATTCCTCGTCGCACTAACTACAATCCTTGTACCCGCTCTGGCTCACGCTCAGGAGCGCAGATCGATGGCCGACGCGACTTACGCTCTCAAAGGACCAGTGCGTAGCTTCAAGACAGAAATCGCCACCTTCGTTCTCAAAGACGGCAACTATGTCGAAGGACCACGCGTGTTGCGCGAGGAAGCGATGTTCAATACAGACCAGAATCGCACCGACTATTACATCTACACCAAGGGAATCCTGAGCCGGCGAATCGAGATGAAATTCGACGGCCGAACAATGATCGAGTGCATTAACTATAACGGCGCCGGCCAGGCGTATTTACGGATCGTTAACAGTTATGACAGCGAAAAACGGCTGAAGGAAACGAACAATTACAACGGCGACGGCTCGTTGCGTTCAAAGGAGACCTTCAAACGCAATGACAAAGGGCAATTGATCGAATCAGTGGAGTACAGTGCCGACGGAGTCCTGATGGAACAGTTCAACTACAAGTACGAAGGGGCCAAGGTGGCGAGTTGGGAACGAAAGATTTACCGGCCGAATGATGGCGTTCTACTAACAATCGAGACCTACATCGCGCCGGATCGAAAAGACATTATCAACTATAACCCGGACGGTTCCGTCGCAAACAAGAGCGCCCGGCGAGGTCAGGAGATCGCGCACTACAACGCGGATGGTTCGCTCCAAAAGTTCACCACGATTTCCCAACCTGACCGGCTGATCGATGAGTTATCGATCAACCAGAAAGAGCCGTCGAAACGAGAGTCGCAGATTCCGGATCAAACAGATTCACATGGCAACTGGACCAAGCAGACGAAGTGGTCCACTGATACGAATGGCACCAAGCCCTTAGTCGTCACCTATCGCACGATCACTTACTACGATAAGTAAGTCTCCGGTGGTGCTCTATTAGTAACCGTGATGTAGCACTACCAAGTTTCCAAAAAGCCTTCTATTAACGCTCGTTCAGTGATATAAATCCCGCCGCTCTGCTCCATCCACATTTCGGGAGGATTCCAAATGCTTACGTGCTCCTTCGCGGCAGCTTTGCTGCGCGTCGTCCGCTTTTCAACTCTGGCACTCGCCGTCGTTTGCTTCTTTGCATCGGCCGTTTACGCCGCGAAGAACAAGGACGGCTTTGAGGCCTTCATCGTCGGCAACCCCGCCGACGCGCAACAGTCTGCGTCACTCAGTCCGGGCCTCGTCCTGATGGGTGGCGGCACTGACGTCGACGCCGCCTTTTCCTGGATGTGCCAACGCGCGGGTGGCGGTGATTTCGTCGTGATCAGAACTACTGGAACTGACGCGTACAACCCATACATCCAGTCGCTCTGCCCGCAAATGGATTCCGTCGAAACGATTATCATCACTACCACCGCAGGCGCGAACTCTGCTTACGTCAGTAGTCACATTCAAAACGCCGAAGCGTTGTGGATCGCCGGCGGCGATCAATCAACCTACACGGCGTTGTGGCGCGGAACAGCAGTGCAAACCGGTGTGAACTTTTTGCTCAACTCAAAACAAGCGCCAGTCGGCGGCACGAGCGCCGGACTCGCCGTGCTGAGCCAGTTTATCTACACCGGGCAACTCGGTTCGGTAACGTCAAGCCAGGCACTCGCCAATCCTTTTCATCGTTACGTCACACTCGAACGCGATCTCTTTCAGTCGGCACTCGGCGGAAGCAAGCTCTACGACTCACACTTCGTAACCCGCGATCGCATGGGCCGATCGCTTGTCTTTCTCGCGCGCATCGTCAACAACGGTTGGGCCGCGCAACCGCGAGGAATCGGAATCGACGAAGAAACAGCAATACTCATCACGCCGAACGGCGCCGGCACGATGGTTGGATCAGGCGCGGCTTATTTTCTCCAGGCGCCCGGCCCGGCACAGGTGCTCGCCGATAGAACTCCAATGACCTATCTCAACATCGGCGTCTACAAAGTTCCACAAGGCGGCACGTTCAATCTCTCGATCTGGACGGGAAACGGCGGTGTGGCATACACGCTCAACGTCAACAACGGATCGGTGACTTCAACACAAGCGGGCGGAAACATCTACTAAACCGATTGTGCTCTTGTGCCTTTTCGTGGCTCCTATTGACAGTCTATAGGAGCCACCAGTAACATCTCCTATCGAATGTCGATAGGAGAATAATGAAGGACAAGAAGAAGGATCTTTTGCAGGGAACGCTCGATCTGCTGGTGCTCAAATCACTGGCACTCGGCCCGCTGCACGGGTTAGGTGTGTCCGATCGCATTGCGCAGATCACCCAAGGCGCGTTTCAGGTCAAACCCGGTTCGCTCTTCCCTGCCCTGCACCGTCTCGAAGAGTCCGGCTGGCTCAAATCGAGTTGGGGTGAGTCAGACAATAACCGCCGCGCGAAATACTACCGCCTTACCAAAGCAGGAGAACGCCAGCTCAAAATCGAAACTGACGCATGGCAACGCGTCTCGGTGGCCATTACCAGCGCGCTCGAAGCAACATAGAAAGGAGAGCCATGCCGTTCATGCCCCGCGTCAATAGTCTCTGGCGCAATCTCTTCGATAAAGAAAACGTGGACCACGACCTCGCGGAAGAGATTCGTGCCCATCTCGACTTGCTGACTGAAACCAAAATCAAACAAGGTCTTGCGCCGGAAGAAGCGCGCCGCGCCGCTCTCGTCGAATTGGGCGGCGTCGAACAGGTCAAAGAAAGTGTGCGCGAAGTCAGACAAGGACGTCTGCTCGAAGACTTGTGGCAAGACGCGCGCTACGCGCTGCGAAGCTTGCGCAAGCATCCCGGCTTCACTGTGATTGCCATATTCACGCTCGCGCTCGGCATCGGAGCAAACACCGCGATCTTCAGTGTGATCAATGCCGTCCTGCTCCGGCCTTTGCCTTACGCCGATGCGGATCGGCTCGTGGTCCTGACGGAAACAGTTTCCGAGCGTCCTATCGGAGTGTCTTATCCAAACTTCGTCGACTTTCGAAGCCAAAGCACGATGTTCGAGAACGTCGCCGCCGTGCGAAACCGCGAGAGTTTCAATCTCAGCGGCTCGGGAGACGGCGAACGTTTGCAAGGCAGACTCGTGTCAGCAAACTTTCTCTCGACGCTTGGTGTGAAACCGAGCCTGGGCCGCGATTTCTCGCTGGAGGACGATCGAGCAGGCGCCGCGCCAGTAGTCGTGCTCAGTCATGCGCTCTGGCAACGACGCTTCGGCGGCGACGAAAAGATCGTCGGGCAGCAACTCACGCTTAACCGGGAGAGTTTTACTGTTATCGGCGTGACACCGGCGAATTTCGACTATGGCCTCGCCGCAGATCTGACGGTACCGATTGGGCTACAGACCGAACGCTTCAGTGCTCGCGGACGAGATCCGGGCATCGATGCGATCGCCCGCGTGAAGACGGACGTCTCAACTGAATCAGCAAACGCTGAACTCAACACGATTGCCGCGCGTCTCGAACAGCAGTATCCGGAAACCAATAACGGCCGGCGCGTCAGACTCGAACCTCTTCGCGAAGCGATCGTCGGCGACATCCGTCCGATGTTGCTGACTTTGTTAGGCGCGGTAGGTTTGGTGTTGTTGATTGCCTGTGCAAACGTCGCCAATCTTCTGCTGGCTCGCTCAGCGCGGCGGCAAAAAGAGATCGCCATTCGCACCGCGTTGGGCGCTGGTCGATCGCGCATCCTGCGTCAACTATTCACTGAAAGCGTGATGCTCGCGATTGGCGCCGGAATCATCGGCCTGCTCATAGCAGTGGCCGGAACCGCGCTGCTTTCGTCGTATCTTCCCGAAGGCATTCCACGCATCCGCGAGATCAGCACCGATGCTTCTGTATTGTTGTTTACTTTGGGCGCGTCGCTTCTGACCGGTCTGTTGTTTGGCCTGGCTCCGGCGCTGCAAACTTCAAATCCCGCGCTTACGGAAACATTGAAAGAAGGCGAGCGCAACTCGTCTCCCGGTCACAATCGCACCGGCAAGATCCTGGTCGTCGCTGAAGTCGCGCTCACACTCGTGTTGCTGATCGGCGCGGGTCTTTTGGTTAAAAGCTTCTGGCGCTTGATGCAAGTGGATCCGGGTTTCAATCCGGAGAACTTGCTGGCGCTGCAGATCTCCGTGAACGCAGGTGCCGACGAAGGTCCGAGAGTGGCCGGCTTCCTGGACCAGTTGCAACAGCGAGTGAAACAGTTGCCGGGAGTGCAATCGGTGGCCATTTCGAACGGGCTGCCTTTCGAAGGAGCCAACTGGCCCGCGTTCGTAATCGAGGGACAAGCGCCTCCGGAACCCGGCCGTGAGCCGAACGGTATCCTTTACATCACTAGTGCCGGCTATCTCGAAACGCTGGGAGTCACCTTGCTACGCGGCCGCGCCTTTTCTGCACACGATACGCCGAACACTACGCCTGTTGTGCTGATCGATGAGGTCTTCGCGCGGCAATACTTTCCCAACGAGGATCCGTTGGGCAAACGTTTGCGACAAGCCGGTGCAAACACCGAGAGCCGCGAGATCGTCGGCATCGTGCGTCATGTAGAACACTCGAATCTCGAAGGTCTCAACGCCGCGAGTGGCGAGGTCTACACGCCGTTCAGTCAGATTCCGGTGGATAGATTGCCGCGCTTTGTCAGGCGCGTAAATCTGGTGGTGCGCACCACGGTCGAGCCGTTGAGCCTGGCGCAATCCGTGCGCGGACAAATCGCAGCTCTCGACAAAGATCAACCGGTGTTCAATGTGCGCACGATGGAGCAGGCGTTGGCACGCTCCGTTGCCGCCCGGCGTTTTTCGATGATCCTGCTGTCAGTGTTTGCCGCGTTGGCTTTGATTCTGGCGGCGGTGGGAATCTATGGCGTCATCTCATATTCAGTAGCGCAACGCACACGCGAAGTCGGGATTCGCATGGCCCTTGGCGCACAGACGACGGACGTGCTGAAGCTGGTTGTTCGCGACGGACTAAAGCTCGTCGTGATTGGCGTGGCCGTCGGTTTGCCTGGAGCCTTCATGCTCACACGGCTGATGAGCACGCTGCTCTTCGGTGTAACTCCGACCGACGTCGTAACCTACGCGACTGTCGCACTCGGTCTCGTAAGCGTCGCACTAGCCGCCTGCTACATTCCCGCGCGACGCGCTACGAAGGTCGATCCACTCGTTGCGTTGCGCTTCGAGTAAATAGGCCACAGACTTACACAGACAAACACGGACAGAAAATTCAGTCCGTGTACCTCCGTGTAAGTCCGTGGCTCAGTTTCCGGAATCCATGTGCCATCCGACGTTCACTAACTCCTCACCTCGACGGACAAACATCTCCGTAGCCCGGCCCTTCGAAGTCGTGCGCTTTCCGTTCATGTCGATCTCGTAAACGTAGGTCGTGTAAACGAGCACCGTGTTGCCGTAAACCTGAATCTCCGTTTTCGGAAACTCGATCTTCACCAGCTTGCCGCCACTCTCGGCGAAGCGCTTCGCGCCGTCGAGCACCGCGACGCGATCTGACCAATCACCTGCTTCAGCGTTGATTGCGATCACTTCTTCCGGCACCAACTTCTCCAACGTAGCCCGATCGTTCGCGAACCACGCTTTCCACACCGCTTCGCGCGCGGTAAGTATCCGTTGACGAATCTCCGGACCGATAGTCATCGGTTTCGACATTTGCTCCGCGCGCCATTCCGGATCGACTACGGTGTGCGATGCCACCTGAATCCAGCTTCCGTTTCGCTTGGCGTAAACGTCCATGATGCGAAAGCGCCGCAAGGTGATCGAGTTCCGCTGAAACTCGCCCAGGAACGAAGCCACAGCCAGTTCCGGCCCATAAAAGTGAACGTCGAAATCGCCGATCTTGTACGTCGTACCAGCAGGATAGTACGGATGCGACTTCGGCGCGTTCGCCGGTTTGGGCCAATCGATTCCGTTAGCGCGCATGTACTCGTCAATGCCTTTGATCGGCGTAGGATAACCTTCGAGAAGACCGCGCCAGTCTTCAGAGTGCGTGGCGAAGATCTTTTGTTCGTCACCGTCGATGAAGGCTTGAAAGATACTTTCGATGTGCGCGCGGATCGCGGCGGCGTCTGCGGAGCGATCGGTCTCCGCGGTCGTCACGGAAGCAAATGCGCCCACACCCAAACAAAGCGCCAAAATAAGAGTTCTGAAAGTCATAGTCAGCCTCCTCGTCGAATCGTTCACGTTTTGCAGCATGCTAGGGAACACGCCGCTAACCGACAACGATTAATACGCGAGCGGCGTTTCTCTTGACGTGAACGGTCGCCGTTGATCGATTGGTGTTGCGCGCACGCTGGTCCAGCGATACTGTGAGGCCGTGCGAAAGCCACGCTTGCGTCCCTGGATGATCGTGTCGGCGGCCTGGATTGTGCCGGCCGTCTTCGCCGTCATCAATCGCATTGCCCAGGCGCGTCTGCAACGCTGGGAACCAGCCTCGTTTCGCGAGCTGCTATTTGAATTCGGCGACTGGCTGCTCTACGCATTTCTCACGCCCGGCGTGTTCGCGATTTCGAAACGCTGGCCGCTCGCGCGCCCGCATCTTGTTCGCCGGGTCATATTTCATCTCCTGTTTTCGGTCCTTTTCTGCGTGGCGTGGGCCACCTGTGGACAAGTTTTGCGAATGTTGCTGATCCGCATCTTCGCACCACAGATCATGCAGGAGGCGATGCAGAATGGCATGGGCCAGTTCTGGCGCATGGTTGGTGTTGAGTGGCTGGGCTGGATCTTCACAACGTTGCCGTTCGGGGTTGCTGTTTATCTGTGCGTGGTGGGAATCGAACATGCCACGCGCTACTTCGTCGAAGCGCGTGAGCGTGAAGTGCAGGTCGCACGGCTTTCCGAACAACTCTCGAGCGCGCGTTTTGCTGCGTTGCAGGCGCAACTCAATCCACATTTTCTTTTCAACACCCTGAACACGATCGCGGTGCTCGTTCGTGACAACGACCGGCAAGGCGCGGTGCGCATCGTCGAACACTTGAGTGAACTACTGCGACGCACGCTGACGCGCCATCGTGCTAACGAAGTGACGCTTGGTGAAGAGATCGAACTGGTTCGACAGTACGTCGCGATCGAGCAAGCCCGTTTTTCCGATCGCCTGCGGCCGGAATTCAGCATTCCCGACTCGTTGTTGTCGGCGGCGTTTCCGAGTTTTGCGCTGCAACATCTCGTCGAAAACGCGATTCGTCACGGCATCGCACGTCATCCTGACGCGGGTCTGCTGCTCGTCACTGCCGAACGCATCGCAGACGTGTTGCAGATCACGGTTCTCGACGACGGCGTAGGAATCGATCTCGAAGCGCCCGCGCCTGCCGGTCACGGAATCGAAAACACGCGCGAGCGGCTGCGCGCGCTCTACGGCGCAAACGCGTCGCTCGAACTCGCGCGGCGTCCGGAAGGCGGTACAATCGCAACGCTGTGTGTGCCGTACCGTGAACTAGGACCGGAAGCTGAAGGCAGTGAAAGAAGCTAGATGGAAAGCGTTGATTGCTGACGACGAACCAGCCGCGCGCCGGGGCGTACGGCAACTGCTCGCCGCGTTTCCCGAATTTGCCGTGGCTGGAGAATGCCGTAACGGCGCCGAGGTGCTCGCCGCGCTTAACATGTCGGCGCCGGACGTCGTCTTTCTCGACATTCAAATGCCGGGCATCGACGGCTTCGAAGTGATCAAACAACGCACTGTCGAGCGAATGCCGGCGGTCGTTTTTCTCACGGCGTTCGATCAGTTTGCGATTCGCGCGTTTGAAACCGAAGCACTCGATTATCTGGTCAAACCCGTCAGCGAAGCGCGTTTTGCGGCGACGATGAAGCGTCTCGAAAAACGCCTGCGTTCCAGCGCAAAACAACCGCGACAAGAAACAATCGTCGTGACGACTGCTCGCGGCGCCACTGTCTTACACCTCAACGAGATCGATTGGATCGAAGCGGCCGGAAACTACACGCAACTATGGGTCGGCACTCGCAGCTACTTCCTGCGCGAATCACTGCAACTGCTCGAAGAGCGCGTACAGCCGCAGGGTTTTATTCGTGCACATCGAAGCGCACTGGTTCGACTCGAAGCCGTGCGCGAACTAAAACGCACTCGCACAGGCGCTCTGGCGGCGATACTCGGCAGCGGCGTGCGAGTCCCGATCTCACGCCGCCGCAGTGCTGCGTTTAGCGCCGCGCTGCGACAACTCGGCGCGGCCATCGCCGGTTAACTTTTCGCGTTGATGATGGACCAGGCAAGCAGGCTGCACGTTGCAAAACCGAAAGCATTCAGCAACCCGTGCGTCATGGCCATTGTGGGAATCCGAAGGATCAAGATGTGGGCCACAAGGCTGTAGGCGTAGAGACAAGCGAGCACCATTGCCGTGCAACTCGAGAGCGCTGCGATCGAGAGCAGTATTCGCCCGCTCAAAGAAGGAATCGCCGGCACGACTCTGCCAATCGTGAGCACGGCGAGCAGCAACAAACCCGTTGAGAGTAAGATCGTTCCAACCAAACCAATCAACGGTGAAAATGTAATGCCCGCAGCGACGAACGGCATCGCAGCGACCATAGCAAAGACTATAAAAGCGTACATTCTTCCCGGCCGATGCCCGGTCGTCGCGAGCATCTTGCCGTTTAGTCCGGCAATGATCGGCGCGGCAAATCCGGCGAAGTGAAAGTGGATCACCGTCAGCAAAATTATCATCTCGCCATAATCAAACGGCTGCACGCCCAGGCGATAGATGATCAGCCACCCACCCGCTACCGGCAGATATAACAAACCCGCATCGACGCTCGATTCGTACAGTGGATAAAGCCCGCGCGCCGTGAACCGGCTCAATCCCAATAAGGCAACGAGTCCACTAACAACCAACCACACAGCCGACAGCGACGCCGACAACACACCCTTCTCGACAAAGAACGAAGCGATCGTGATTACAGCCGCAACCGGCTGGACCAACACGGCCGCGCGATACAGCATCGCGCTGATCCGCTGCTCTCCAGCGTCCACCAGCGAAAGCCCCAGCGGCACGATCACCAGTACGGCAAAGAAAACGATCTTGTGAATTAGTTCCGTCTCGTGTGAGTCGGACGTCGTCGTCAACAACAGCAACAACCATCCAATGGTGCCCGCCGCGGCACTTCGTCGCGCAAACAGACGAAGCCATTGTGAGTCGTGGACGTCAGCTATCACGCTGCTCATTGTGTTATCTCGAACGTATCAAGGACCTTTACGGCTGAATCGACCTTGCAACTCCAGTCCTTAGGTACAAAAACGGTGACGACGTACACCCGGTTCCCTGCAAGATAAACTCTTTCGATTTGCGTGCCCCCGTCAGTTTCCAGTCTGAACTCGCGTCCCGGATGACCCGAAACGCTTATCTCCGAGTCAGCCGTCACCTTGCCGCGAGAGGAAGCGTTGTTTCTAATGTTGTTGAGGATGGTCTGACTAAGATCGGGAGTGTCTACCGCTCTATCGCGATCCAGATAAAAGACCTGAAACTCGCCCTGATCGAAAACAAGCCACTTGAAGGTCTTGTTATCGTTATTTGCATCAGTCCCCGGTTTTTCCTGTCTCGCGGGCAAACCGATACGGAAGCGACCTTCAGCGGACGAGAAGTTTCGGGTGAGAGGCGTGCCTCCCTCCGGTGGAGGCATAGGCCAGATGCTGCACGGTCCGCGCCAGCGCGCCACCTGCTGACAAGACATCAACATTAGTAGTAAAAAACAAAGGACAAGGATTTTCAGGAAAGCAGTCATAAGTTTTCAGAAACTGTCGGATAAGCAATGCCGCATACGATACAACTAAAAGGTCTTTCACCGGAACAGGTGGATCGGCTGCTGCCCGAAGGGTTGATCTCACTCTGCTGGCGCGGAAGTGTCGCGCACGGAATGTACGTCCCAAAGAGCGATCCTGACTCGATCGACGACAAGGACGTCATGGGTATCTACATTGGCCCACTGGAGCACTATCTCGGATTCGGCCGTGAGGACGTTTACGAAAAATGGGAGGGAGAGTGGGACTGTGTTTTTTACGAACTGCGCAAGTTCATCGGACTCCTGCTCAACTGCAATCCAAATGTGCTCAGCCTGCTCTGGTTGAAGCCAAACGGAATCATTTACGAAAGCGAAATCGGCGCGCAGTTGCGCGAGCATCGCGATCTGTTTGTGACGAAGAAGGCGTATCACTCGTTCTCCGGTTACGCCCATGCACAGTTTAAGAAGATGATTTCATTCAACCAGGAAGCGCAGGCACTAATGCAACAACTGGAAGAACAACTCACCTCGTTAGGCATCGATCCAGAGTCGTGCGACGCGGGCCACTCATTGCGCCGGCTTGACGGCCAACCGTTTGTCGGCGCCACAACCGAGATGATGGAAGTGGTGAAGCGATACCGCGGTGAGAGAAGACGTTATTACAGTGGCGGCTACATGGGCCAAAAGCGCCGCGAATTAGTGCGGCGCGTTGGTTACGACGCAAAGAACGCCGCGCACCTGATTCGCTTGTTGCGTATGGGTATCGAATTTCTGACGGAAGGAACGCTGCACGTCGAGCGGGCCGACGCACCGGAATTACTGGACATCAAACGCGGCGCCTGGCCGTTGGAGAAAGTGAAATCCGAAGCTGAACGACTTTTCATCCTGTCGCAGGAAGCTTACGTTCGTTCCACGCTTCCCGCTGAACCAAAACGAGATGAGGCGGAGCGATTGTGCGTGTCGCTGATCTCCCGATACCACGAGCTTGCTTGAGAGCGCGCGCGATCATACGTCCAAACCAACGGAGCGCATCAGTTCCAATGCGTTGCTGTGTTGGACGACGCCGGGGCGGAGACGGTAGTCAAAACGCATTTGCCCATCCTCGAGATGATCTTCGAAGTGAACGTTGGCTGCACGCGGTCCGAGATCGTCGGCGATTCGGGCCAGCGCCAGATCGTGTGTTGTGATCAAACCGATCGCGCCGCGATCGATTAACCCATGCACTACTCTTTCGCCTCCGATTTGGCGATCGTGTGAGTTGGTCCCATGCAGGATCTCGTCGAGCAGGAAAAGTACCGGCCGGTCGCCGTTCGTCAATTCAACCACCTGCCGTAAACGCTTGATCTCCGCGTAGAACCGCGACGCGCCCGCTTGCAGCGAATCCTGAATTCGAATCGACGCTCCCACTTGCAACGGCGACAGACGCAAACTAACGGCGCGAACCGGCGCGCCCGCAAGAGCCAATACTACGTTGACACCAACTGTGCGCATGAGTGTGCTCTTGCCGGACATGTTTGAACCGCTAACGATAAACACAGCAGGTTCGTCTCCCAAACTTAAATCTGCTCTTACGTTTCGTTGTTCGGGAATCAACGGATGACCAATTCCAACAGCCTCAAAGTGCGCGTTTGAAGCAATCACTTCCGGAAACGGATCGTGCGGGTGCTCGTAAGCATAAGACGAGAGAGAGTTGAGCGCCTCGAGTTCGCCGACTGCGTCGAGCCAATGGCCAACCGCAGGCCCCGACTGCTGCCGCCACCTCTCAATGGAAATGGCACACTGAAGCGGCCACAAAAGTATCGCGGCAAGAGGCGCGAAGATAAAGTTTCGTCTGGAGTCGAGTAGTTCAACCAAACGATTGAGCCGCGCGATCTGTTTTGACGGCGGCGACCCGCCCACGTCGAGTGCGGCGCGTAACTCAATCAAGCGCGCACTCGTGTAGCGTTCCTGCTCGAGGCGCTTCAAGATGTCAGACAGCAACGACAGGTTGTTTCCCGGTCCGTCAACCTCGCCGATGACCCGTTGCACCGGCACACGCAAGCGATACAAAATCACTTGCCGAACGATGAGCACCAGCACAAACGGAATCGGACTAAAACCGGCAAACCACAAAACGAGAGTGGCTATCGTGATTAGCGAAATCACAATTGCGGTTGGTCTGATCCAGGTCGCGATATTCCAGTAAGGACCATTGACCCAGGTTGACAGTCCGCGCGCACTCTCGCCGGAAGGAACACCTTCACCGAGCAGCGCCAGATCTTCGCGCAGATCGAGTTTGGGCCGTAACTCAGTCACGGCTTCTTGCCGGGCACGCACTACATCGATGCCGGCAGGCGTTAATAGCCAGCGAGCCAGCGTCTCTTCACCAGTGTCCGTGCGGGCAATTGATAGGAGTTCAAAAAGAGAGCCTTGTCCGAAGAGATCGAGATCGTCCGCGTAAGGATGGGCCGGATCGTCGAACCTGTTACCGGTTGCGCCCGTGCCCGCCCAACGATTGTCGAGTCGAGCGAGCCCCTGCTCGTAAAGACGAGCTGCACGTTCGCAACGCGACCGTATTTCAGTGATGCGAGACTGCACCCTGCCAAGGCCCACAAACACGACTGCCGGGAACACCAGCCACCAGGCCGACAAACCGGCGAAGACGACAAACCCGAGCAGGATTAGTCCGACGGCCAGAAAGGCCAACCGTATGAAGCCAATTTTGCGAAAGCGCTGGAACTGCTGCGTTGATTTCGCGCGGCGCTCGTCGATGCGGCGCAGATATTCAGTGCGGGGATCCGTGTTAGAGAACATTTTGCGTATGGTCATAGTACGCGAATGACTGAGAACATTTCATCATCTCAGTCTAAATTTTCTCTAACGCTGTTAGTCGCGGCGGTATTCTGATTGCCTTTAAGCTCAGCGTGAAACCAATACTGAGACCATGTTTAGCAGTCGTGTTCGCCTGCGTGATGTCCACGATCGCAATCGCGCAGGACCAGAACAATCCGCTTGCCGAAGCTTTTGAAAAGCGCGTCAAGGAATACTCCAAGCTGCGCGAGAACATCGAAGCGAAGATGCCGAAGCTCTCGAAGGAAGCAAAACCGGAAGAGATCGAGACGCACAAGAAACAACTTCAGGAATCAGTGCGCACTGCACGCGCTGGCGCAAAACACGGCGACATCTTCACGCCAGATGCAGTAGCAATGATCCGCGGCATTATCAAAGAGGAATTCAAGGGGAAAGATCGCGTCGAGTTGCGCAAAGCAGTGTTGGTCGACGCGGAGGTCAAATCAGTGCCGCTGCGAATCAACTATCCGTATCCGGAAGCGAAAGAGCAGTTGGAAATGCCTCCGACGCTGCTGCTGAAACTCCCGCAACTGCCCAAGCAGATTCGCTATCGCTTCGTCGGCGACAACATGCTGTTAGTCGATCGTGAGAACGGATTAATTATCGACTACATGACTAATGCAATACCTTAATCGAACAATGGGAAGGCAATCATGAAACGCATCATCACACCGCTCGTTCTAACGTTTCTCTTAACTCTCCCGATCGTCAACGCTCAAAAGCCTTCCGCGAACCACGGAAACACCGCGCCCACTTCGGCAGTCAAACTCACGCTGCCCAACAAAGATAACTCCGTTCGTTTCGTGGTCATTGGCGACACCGGTACGGGCACGGAGCAGCAACACGAGCTGGCCCAGGTGATGATGCGCTACCGGCAGGCGTTCCCGTTCGAGTTTGTCCTGATGATGGGCGACAACATGTACGGAAGCGAGAAAACCGTCGACTACAAGAAGAAGTTTGAAGACGTCTATCGTCCCTTGTTGGACCAGAAGGTTAAGTTCTATGCCTCGCTGGGTAATCACGACGAGTCGAACCAGCGCTTCTACGAATTCTTCAACATGGACGGCCAGGAGTATTACCGTTTCACGAGAGGAAACGTCAGCTTCTACTCGCTAAACAGTAACTACATGGACAAGAAGCAGATCGACTGGCTCAACGATAAGCTCGCTACCGACACGTCTGAATGGAAGGTCGCTTACTTTCATCATCCGCCGTATTCGTCCGGCGCCGCGCACGGCTCGGACACCAAACTGCGCGAGATCGTAGAGCCGATCTTTTTGCAGAAAGGCGTACACGTCGTCTTTGCCGGACACGAACACTTCTACGAACGGATCAAACCGCAGAAAGGTATTTACTATTTCATCTCCGGGTCGGGCGGAAAACTGCGCAAGGGCGACGTGAAGAAAGGTTCAGCGTTGACTGACAAAGCGTTCGATCGCGACATGTCGTTTATGCTGATCGAAGTCGCGGGCGATCAGATGCACTTCCAGGTGATCTCGAGAACTGGCGAGACCGTCGACTCAGGCGTTATCGCGCGGGCAAAGAAATAAGCTATGGCGCCAGCCACGAAGCCAGATTAGCGACGTAAGTCTTAATATCGCGCATCCGTGAAGGATCGCGCCTGATTTCATCGCCCGGCGGCTCTAAAAGAAAGGTGGGACATCCTTTCGAGATGTCCCAGTTGTAGTCGACAAAGTGATGAAAGCTTGACTCGGCAACTGCCCGCCCGCAACGGTTCCCGCTTCCAACAGTCAGGCGATCCAGCGCGACAACCAGATTGAAGTTACGGCGGGTCGCCTGACTCAATCCCGTCGCCACCACGCGCACGTTCTCCGCGTCATCCGGCACACCGACACTTCCTTCGTGCGGATGCGCGGGAAAATACTCGATCACGCCGGACGCATTCTCAGCGCTTCTCAACAACTCGTGCGCCGGTTCAACTACCGTGATCTTTTGATAGTCGCCGTTTGCTCCCGAATGATAGTTGGGCCATGAGATGTCCTGGTTTTCCTGATCGTCACGAGCGTGCCGCGACTCATCCGGGTCCTGGTTTTTGGAGTGAAAGAAGTGCGCACGGCCAACACCACCCAGAGTGCAAAGCGAAGATCCGAGGTCCTGGTGATCGCGAGTCGAAAGTATTCCTCCGCCTCGTTTGTGAAAGCGTGTGATGCCTTCGCAGTCGATCTGACTAAGACCGTCTCCAGTGTCGACAGCAAACAGCCAGAGCTCGTCGAAGTTTGAGTTGTCAAGCGTACTCAACAGCGGATCGTTACCCTCGCCGTCGTCCTCGCGATTCCGCGCCGTAACCTGATAGCGCGACCTTCCCTGCTCATCTTTGATTGAGTTGAGATGGTCGCGCAGCAGTGAAAACCTATTGATGTTCCAGTCGTCTTCGATCGCGGGGATAGTGGTTTGTAATAAGATCTGTATCGGATTATTCATGCCAAATACAGTCTAACCTTGACCGGCGCTCGTTGTCGCTGTGGCCTCCGCGCGTGCCGGCAGACGCGCATTGAGCCAGTCCTGAATGTCTCTCATGACGAGCTCTTTACCGAGGTCGTTGAGCAAGTCGTGATAGTGTCCTTCGTAAAGCCCGATCGTTTTGTCTTTCGAACCGGCGGTGTCGTAGAAAAACTGACTACCGGCGAACTTCGTCGCGTTGTCCGCTGTGCCGTGAAGAATAAAGACCGGCAACGTGATCAGTGGAAACTCCCGCCTGATTCGTTCGTCGGCACGCACCATCTCGGCAACGGTTTGCAGCGGCTGCGTTTCGTTCTCGATCAACGGATCGGTGTTCATCATTTGAACGACTTCCGGATCGCGCGAGAAGTCTTCATTCTTCAGTTTGAAGATATGTGCATGCGGCGCGATGTGACTGAGTCCTTTGAAAGCCGTGAGGGCGATGTCCGGAGCCGGCACTTGAAAAGCAAAACTCTCGCAAATCAATCCGGCGAGTTCGTCCTGATGTTCCAAAGTATAAACACACGAGATCACGCCGCCCGCACTATGGCCCAGCACGAACACGGGCAAGCCCGGGTGACGTGACTTCGCCGTTTGCACCATCAGATCCACGTCGCTGAGATACTCCGAAAAACTCTCGATGAAGAAACGTTCGCCTTCTGACTTGCCGCGGCCGCGTAAATCAACGGCATACGCGGCAAGCCCGTTGGCGGTGAGCTGCTCGCCCACCCACTTGAAATAACCACTGTGTGAATTGAAACCGGGAACCATGGCGACGATGGCGCGCGGATCTCCTGCCGGTTGCCACGACCGCATAAAGATCGAAACTCCACCGGCGCCGTTGAGGGTTTCTTCGTTCATTCAGTTTCTCCTGGTTTACGCACTTGCGGCTTTCTCGCCTTTGATGAAAGCGAACAAATCGGCATTGATCACGTCTTTGTGCACCTGACACATTCCGTGCGGATAGCCGGGGTAAACTTTCAACTGCGCGCCTTTGACGATCTTCGATGAGAGCAACGCAGACGCGCCGATCGGCACGATCTGATCGTCGTCGCCGTGCAGGATCAGCGTCGGCACGTCAAATTTCTTCAGGTCTTCGGTGGTGTCTGTTTCGGAGAATGCTTTGATGCACTCGTAAGCGGCTGGATATCCGCACAGCATTCCCGCCAGCCAGAACGAATCGCGCACGCCCTGCGACACTTGGGCTCCCGGGCGATTCGCGCCGTAAAACGGAGCACTCAGGTCTTTGAAAAACTGCGAACGATCCGCTTGCACACCCGCACGCAGTTGATCGAAGACTTCAATCGGCAGGCCGCCGGGGTTCGCTTCAGTCTTCAACATCAACGGCGGAATCGCACTGATTAACACCGCTTTCGCAACGCGCGGAGTTCCGTGCCGGCCGATGTAACGCGCGACTTCGCCGCCGCCCGTAGAGTGACCGACGTGAATCGCGTCCTTAAGATCCAGCGCCTGGACCAACTCCGCAAGATCGTCTGCATAGGTGTCCAGGTCGTTTCCATTCAACGGTTGGCTGGAACGCCCGTGACCACGCCGGTCGTGCGCAATGCAGCGATAGCCGCGCGTTGCGAGAAAGTACATCTGATCTTCGAACGCATCCGCCGAGAGTGGCCAACCATGACTAAAAACAACCGGCTGGCCCTGACCCCAATCGTTGTAATAAATCTCCGTGCCGTCTCTGGTAGTGATCGTGCTCATAAAAGAATGGCACTCCTTCTTGTTGGATTTTGCAGTATCATTGTTGCCGCAAACTAACAATCTGCACATCCCGTGATTTGAGAGTTTTTGACTACCTCGATAGTGGTAGCCAAAGTTGGTATGACAGTTTCTTCTCTGTGTCTCTGTGTCTCGGTGGTTTGTTTTTTTCTAACCACGGAGACACAGAGACACAGAGAAAACTAAACGAGATACTGTGCGCGCCTCCCAAACCACCGTAGGCCTGCTGTTGGTTGTGTTGCTGGCAAGCTGTAGCTGGTCACGCGACGAGAGCAAGCCGTTAATAGAATTCACCAAAGTGCCGCCGGCGGATAAAGGCGGCGCTCAAACGTTCGACATGATCAGCGGACGCGTGCACAACGGCCGTCCCGAATATCGTGTCGTTCTGTTTGCTCGCAGCGGCGCGTGGTACGTCCAGCCCTACGCAGATCAACCGTTTACCAAAATCGAACCTAACTCGACATGGACCAGCCCGACGCATCTCGGAACTGAATACGCGGCGCTGTTAGTCGAACCGGGTTACGTTCCACCAGCTTTCGTTGCAGAGTTGCCGCCACAAGGAAACGGGATTGTCATGCTCAGGATCGTTGACGGCACACCACCATTCTGGCAAGCGTTGTGGTTTCGAATCGCATTGCTGTTGGTCGCACTGCTTGCGTTGCTCACGGCCTATCGTTGGCACGTGCGGCAGGTGCAGCAGAAGCTCACGCTGCGTTTTGAAGAACGGCTCGCCGAACGAACGCGCATCGCGCAGGATCTGCACGACACGTTGTTGCAGGGCCTGATGAGCGCCTCGATGCAGTTACACGTAGCCAACGATCATCTGACGGATGACTCGCCGGCGAAACCGCTCGTTAACCGTGTGATGCAACTGATGACGCAAGTCATACAAGAAGGACGAGACGCAGTCAGAGGTTTGCGTTCCACGAGTGGCAACACTGACGACCTGGAAACTGCGTTCACGCAGATTCGACAGCAGCTCGGCAACGGCGAGGTCAGAGATTATCGAGTGATTGTCGAAGGCAAGCCGTTGCAGTTGCACCCGATCATTCGCGACGAAGCGTATCGCATCGGCCGCGAAGCACTGGTGAATGCGTTTCACCACTCAAACGCCGACAACATTGAAGTCGAACTTGAATACACTTCGAAAAACTTGAGACTGGTCGTGCGCGACGACGGCGCCGGTATTGACGAGCACGTGCTGCAATCAGGAAAAGAAGGCCATTGGGGTCTCGCTGGAATGCGCGAACGTGCGGAGAATATCGGCGCGCGGCTCAGAGTCTTTAGCCGCGAACACGCTGGCACGGAGGTCGAACTGGTAATCCCCGGACACATCGCTTTTGTACCAAAGAAAGAAAAAGAATGAGCACCCCTATTCGTATCTTCAGTGTCGACGATCATCCATTGCTGCGCGAAGGCATCGCCGCGCTCGTCAACAGTCAACCGGACATGGTTGTCGCCGGCGAAGCTGCAACCGGCGCGGAAGCACTCAAGCTATTCAAACAACTGCAACCCGACGTCACGTTGTTGGACCTTCGCTTACCGGACACGAGTGGCATCGACATCCTGATTGCGATTCGCACCGAGTTTCCCGACGCGCGGATCATCATGCTCACGACGTTTGAAGGCGACGTCGAGATTCATCGCGCGTTGCAGGCCGGAGCGCGTGGTTATCTGCTCAAGAACATGCCGCCGTCGGAGTTGCTCGACGTGATTCGCCAGGTCCATGCGGGGAAGAAACGCATTCCTCCGGCGATCGCTTCTCAACTCGCAGAGCACATGAGCGACGAGACACTGACCGAGCGTGAAGTCGAAGTCTTGCGTGAGGTAGCCGGCGGAAATAAGAATCGAGAAATCGCGAACAAGTTGTTTATCTCCGAAGAGACAGTCAAGGTCCATATCAAACACATCATGGAGAAGCTGGGTGCCTCCGATCGCACTCAAGCCGTCACGATTGGCGTCCGGCGCGGCATTATTCAGCTTTAATTTCTTTATTTTCTGTGAAATAACACAAAAGAGGTATCTAAAGTTACCTTCATCTCTGGATTCAGGCTCCATTAAGCACCCCGTAAACTTACGGAGGTGAACATCTCACGTGAAGGAGCGTTGTTCTGCAAAAACTGTTTTCTGCCTTTCCCAGTAGCTGGCCCGGCGCGGGTCTCCTCCTCTTGCGCGGCTTTGTTAGCTTCTCGATGCTGGCGCACACCGCGGGGTACATATCGACGACTAAGGTAAGTGCGCTTGGTTGGATTGTCGTGAGCTTGAGCCTGGCCAGTGCGGTCTGTTTGCTGGTTGGATTTATGACGCCGGCCGTCGCGATTGCCGTCACCATCGGCACGGCCGCTCTCACGTTATCCGGATTGTTTCAGTCGCCGCTTGAAATCATTGTCTTGAGTATTGCAGTGGCCCTGCTTGGACCAGGCGCCTTTTCTCTCGACGCGCGCATGTTTGGACGTCGCGAAATTTTTCTGCCAAACACACATCGCATTCGCCGCAACACTGACGCATAACAAAAAGACGTCACAGGCGGGCAATTACCTGTGACGTCTTTTGTTTCAAAAGCGGGTGTCGGTTTGTTTGCGACCCTGCTGGTGTTGTGACGTTACCGGCGTTTCCTTCGACGTCTGACAATGCCGCCTAAGCCGACAAGCGCAGTGCCGAGCAGCAACATCGTCGATGGTTCTGGCACCTGTGATGGCACGCCCACATCACTACCACCGCTGCCACCGGCCTCGGGCACGTTTTGGAACCTGACGAAGATGGCGTTGCAGATCTCGTCACCGGTCAAACCGGCGAAGGCTGCGCCTGAAACGATGAACGAAGCGCTTTCACCCGGCGCCAAGCCATCATTTGGAGACCCACCATTGAAATTACCTGATGGACCAGTAGTAAATCCGAAGTCGAGCACTACGTTATTGAAACCTGCGGGCACATTGCCGAGGTTTCCATCCGAGAAATCGAACGTGGATGACATACTCGGAGCCTGCATACCTGTAAATCCGTTCAGGCCCGAGTTACTCGCATTGCCGAGCGGTGGCAGGTCAAAACCGATACCGGTAATGGTCGACGTCGAACCGGGTTGTGTCAGATTCGATGTATTCGTGATGGTGAACGTGAACGTGTTAGTCGCCGAGTCAAACACACAGTCCACCGAAGCCGTGGAGAAATTACCGCTCCCCACCCCAACAACCGTGATCGGATCGGCATGCGCAGTGGCAGAAACGACGGCCAGGATGGCCACCGCGCTCAACGAAAAGAAAAACTTCCGCAATCGGGACATATTTCCTCCTTGTACCCTTACTCCCCTGAATGAATAGCGGACTCAACAAAACGATGAATACCCCGCGACGCACACCAATAACTGAAGTAGTGCGTTTTCAAAATGTCTTAGGGGGTAGCAGAGAATAAAACGATGGGTAAGCGCGATCAATGCTGATTAGGGATGTTCACACAAACTCCACAGTCGCAGCACCGAAAACGAATAAAGCAAAACGCCTCAGCGATCCGATCGTTACGGCCACTGAATTACTTTTCCTTTCGGTGCAGCGTTCTTTGCAGGCGCGATAAGCTGCGGACTCAAAGGAAGATTCGCATTTGGTTTTGGCTGAACTTCGGCGCGCTGCTCGGGGCTGGCTTTCGCCGCTGGGGTTGCAACAGGTTGAACTGTTTCGCTCGCCGCGACTTGCGAAGCGACATCACGCTCGGCGCGGTGCGAGTTAGCACGCGGCCATCGCGAGCCCGGCTTGCGGGTTACAACGACTGGGTCAGTCGCAGTAGCATTGTTTTCGATTGCCGCAGAAGTCGACGGCTCTGAAACGCTCGGCGGTACAAAAGCACTCGGCGCTGAAGCGTTGGGCGCAACACTCACCGGTTGAGGCGCTTTTGAAACCGCTTCATTCCGCGCTTGCACGCCGCGCAAAAGCATCACGCCAGCGACACCCGCGCCGATCAAAACCAGAACTGCCGCCATACGAAACGCCCACCCGCCCTGGATCGATCTTAGTCGCGTCAGAAATGCTGAACGCGGATTAAATCCTCTCGGCACCTCGTGTACGAGATCCCAAATTTCGGGTGGATCTTTCAACGTTCGAACAACGGGTACCGAATTGATCGCTACAAGCGCAGGCGCTTGCTCCTGCTTTTTAGGTAGTGGCGCGGGCTTCGCGACAGGCGTCGGTTGCGCGACAGGCGTCGGTTTCGGAACAGGTGCAGGCTTCGCAACAACTGGCGCAGGTTTTTCAAGTTGATCGACGACTTCATTGAACGTTCGCGCCGTCGCCCACATGTGCGGCGAAGTATCGTAACGCGTTGAAGCCTGCGAATCCGCACCGTGTTCCATCAACACACGAACGATCTCGGTGTGACCAAAGAAAGCCGCCAGCGCAAGCGCAGTAAACTTGTCGTTGCGCTTGATGTTCGCATCAGCGCCGCGATCGAGCAGCGCGCGCACCATCTTCACGTGACCATACTGCGCAGCGCGCATCAACGCCGTCACGCCGTGTTCGTTACGCGCATTGATGTCTCGCACGCGCGCCAACACCAACGCGAGTCCTCCGACGTCGCCTTCCTCCGCCACGCGCCACAAATCCAGCGTCGCAGCATCCGGCAAGTAATCTGTTTTCTTTACCGCGTGCATTTTATTTATCGATCATGATCCGGTCGCCCGGACGAACCTGCGGATCTGGAACCTTTCCGGAATCAATGTCTTTCAACTTGATGCGAGTCACCGTCAAAAAACCACGCCCATCGTCCCGTCCAAGCCGGGCTTCCTTGGCTTTATTCGTTACGCCGCCGGCAGAGATAAGCGCTTGCGTCAGCGTGAGCCCGCGTCGATACGTCTTTTCTCCGGGAGACTTAACTTCGCCGCCGATGTAAAGAAACTGCGTCACATTTGCGTGCAACGTGATCACGTCGCCCGGGCGAACGAGCAGATTCATTTCCGCCGGCTGTGCGAGATCGATGTCGTAGGCTTCGTTGGCTTCACTGCGAACCACCGTCACTCTCGCGGCTTCCGGCAGCGGCTGTGAGTCGGCCACGACGACGTAAAGCGGAATCGCCTCGCGCCGCAGGATCTTTGTTCCCGACTCCTTCACGAGACCGCTCACGAGAATCGTGTGACTCGAATAATCGCGCACTGCCACCGACACTTTTGGGCTCTCGCTCAGCGCACGTCTCTTGAGATCGCCTTCGATGCTCGAACCTATTTCTTCGACGCTCAAACCGCCGACGTGCAAAGGCTCGGCGAGTAATGGATGCTCCAGCAATCCGGCGGGTGTAATGGTAAACAACGTCGACTGCGGGGCTTGCGAGTCGTTTATGCGAATGTCCAACACATCGCCGGGTCCGACACGATAAAGCCTGGTGAGGAGGAAATCATTAGCGGCGGCGTTTGCTTTGGCGCTCGAGTTTTCCTTTGTCGAGCTCTCATTCGTTGTAACGGGCGGTGTTTCGGGTTTGACGTTTAAAGAGATCTTCTCGGCAACCGGTTGACGCAACGGCTCCGACTTCGCCGGCGTGCCAGTTTTTGCCGTCGCGGGTTTCTTCTTGTCCGACTCGCGGGCCAACATGTCGCGCGCCTGTTCCAAACGATTCTGCGCTTCAAGATCCTGTGGATTCAGCTCGACCGCGCGCTGAAAGCTGTCAATCGCATTCTGCCAGCGGCCCATATCGTAATACGCATGACCGAGTGCGAAGTGTGCGTCGGCAAACTGCGGATCGAGCCGTACCGCTTGCTGAAAGATCTGTGCGGCTTGGGCAAACAAACCGGCCAGCGCGTACTTAACACCCTCGTTGTACAAGCGTTTTGACTCTGAATACGTGTCTTTTGAAACAGCAAAATCCTTGTGCAGCCGGTTCTGGGCAGTAACCGCACTTGCACTAAAAGTCGAAAGCACTACTACCACGGAAAGGATGAGCATTCTAAGCATAGGAGGTCCCCTTGATCCGCACGCAGGTCGACGCAAAATGGGGGATTCTTGAACAGGGGCTGTAGGGGCTAAACGGGTAGTGTTGCTTATACCACTTTTCGCAACCCAATTCCACCTTTTGCACGGTTACCTGAAAGTAACCTCTTGACCGGAAGTCGTCCGCAAAATAGCTTCTATCGCATGTGGACTCGAATCATTGTTCTAATCTGCGTGTTTTGTGTTTATCCGGGGCTGGTTTCGGCGCAACAGCGAGATGGAAGCCGCGATTTCGACTTTGAAATCGGCACCTGGAAGACGCAACTCAAGCGGCTGGTAAAGCCGCTATCCCGTTCTACGACGTGGGTCGAATATGAAGGCGTCACGAAGGTGACAAAGGTTTTCGACGGCCGCGCGAACCTGGTGGAGCTCAAAGCCACCGGTCCGGCGGGAACGTTCGAAGGATTGAGTCTGCGTCTCTACAATCCGCAATCGAGGCAATGGAGTCTCAACTTCGCCAACGTCAACGCCGGGGTGTTAGTGCCGCCGGCGATCGGTGAGTTCAAAAATGGACGCGGCGAGTTTTACAACCAGGACACGTTGAACGGCCGCGCGATTCTCGTGCGTTTCATCATCTCGGATATCACGCCGAACTCGTGCCGCTTTGAGCAGGCGTTCTCGGACGACGGCGGGAAAACCTGGGAAGTGAATTGGATCGCCGTGGACACGCGCGTGAAGGAATGAAGAACAAGTTCCCCCGCAAAGGCGCAAAGCGCTACCGCGTTTCGGAAGGGTTTTCTTTGCGCCTTTGCGGGAAATATTTGAGTCACTTCTGTTGAAGAGACGTGAACTTCATCGGCAGCCCGGCGATCTTCGTAACTGTCACGGGTTGGCCTTTCAGAAACTCCAGCATTCCGTCTTTGATCTTTGGTGACGAGAGAAACAGCGGGTCGCTGTGAACGGCGCCTTCGATGATGATGTGGGTGCTGTTCGCAAAACCTCGGCGGTACTCTTCTGCGTTGCTGACTGGAGTACGCGCATCAAGGGTTCCGCTGATGAAGAGCACAGGCACGTTGGCGGTCACGGGTGAACGAAACTGATCGCCCAGGTCCGGAGCTTTCCACTCTTCACAAATCTCGGGAAACGGAAAATTGGAGATGTCTTCGAGCAGCGTTTCTTTCGCTTCGCGTGCGATCTGCTCGCGGCGCGCGGCCGTCTGCCCAGACGCGCAATCCATCATGTAAGACATCGCCGACCCGATTCCCTCCCGTGAAATGTTCAGCCACACTTGCGCCGGATTCGTAAAGTCGCCTTTCGACGCGCGATAAAACAGCACGGGAAAGTTTGCAGTAACGGTCGTGCCGATGTTGTTGGCGACGATGTACTGCAACACGAATTTGTTGACGATGACTTTCACGTTTTGCTTCGTGCGCTGATCGGTGATTTCGACTGTCTGCGGTTGGGCGTCGAGCCGATCGAAGACGGACTTCATCAAACCGAGAAAGTCAGGAATTTCTTTGCCCAGCTCCGGATCAGCTTTTATCACCGCCGCGAGATCCGCGAGATGTTTCTGCACGTTGCTCGGAAGCTTGTACGTGTGGTCCGGACCTTCAGTGCCCGCGAGAATCGCGCGATGAATGCTTTGCGGATGGCGGCGAATGGTGGTCAGCGCGAGATGCGTACCGTAGCTAATGGACCACAGGCTGATCTGTTTCGCGCCGAGTGCCTTGCGCAGATCTTCGAGATCGTCCGCGCTTTCGTTGGTGTTGTAGCCGGTTAGATCGACGCGCTGAACATCACGCCAGTACTCGATGCAGCCGCGCGCATTCTTGCGCAGTTCCTCGACCGCGGCCGCGCGCGAGGGCACGACGTCGAGAGGTATGGAGAGGCGTTCAAAACAGCCGAGATTCGGTTTTGAGTAACCGGTGCCACGCTGATCGAAAGCAATCACATCGCCGATCTCGCGCAACGCCATGAACAAGGGAAAGCGCGATCCGGTCGCGGTGCCGATGCCCGATCCACCTGGTCCACCAGCAAGGTAAACAATCGGTGGACCGGGATTCTTCGCCGTGCTCTTGAAGCGCACGAAAGCAAGTTCGATCAAGTTGCTGTTCGGGTCGCCACGGTTTTCAGGTACCGGCAGAGTGCCGAATTCGGCTTCCACTTTCTCGCCTTTGCCGTTTTCAAACGTGTACGGCTTGAGCTTGAGCGTACCGGCTTTCTGTTGCGCCATTGCCGGGAGCGCGAGCAGCAACAAACAGATGAGCAACTGGATTGGTTTGAAGTTGCGCATTTTTATTCGCCTTCAATCTCGCTGATGGCCCACTGAGCTCGCACGTTGACAGCCGGATCATTCAGCGCTTGCTTTAACGACGGTAGTGCTTCAGTGCTGCGGATCTCGGCTAGCGCTTCGGCAGCACCGCGCCTGACCTCGGCACGAAGGTCTGACAACAAGACGTTGCAGAGCGCAGTAACCGCACGCCTGTCTTTGAGTTCACTCAACGCCCAAACGGTAAGCTCGCGCACGCGTGCATCAGCATCAGCGAGAGTCGCGATCAATGTGGGCACGGCATTGCGGTTTCGCAGTTCACCCAAAGCGCGCGCGGACGCCATTCGCACCCACGCATCGGAGTCAGTCAACAGCGTGATCAGTCTTGGTACTGCGCCGTCTCTTTCGCCCGGTGGCATGTTTGTCAGCTCGCCGATGGCCCAGGCCGCATTACGGCGAACCGTTGCGTCTTCGCTGAGGAGTTGATTGGTTAACGGCTGAAACGCGGCACGGCCCATGGAGGCGAGCGCGAGCGCGGCTTGTTCGCCGGGTGATGGATGCTTGAATGTTTCCAGTGCCGGACTCCAGCGGCTATTACTCCAGCAGCGTAGGAGATCAGTCTTCGTGTCGTCTGCCAGCATGGCGATGAGCACCGGAATTTGTTCGGTGTCGCCGTTTTGGCCGGCGGCGCAGGCTGCTTCCGCACGTTGCTGCGCGTTCGATGCGTCGACGCGAGTTTCAGTAGTCGGTGGTTGTCGCTCCCTGCGCGGTTGTTGAGAGGGGATTGTTTCCGCTAGTGCGACCGGCGCGTTGGTAGCGATCGGCGCCGCAGTTGGCTTGAATACGGCGCGTGCTTCAGTTTTTAGTTCGAATGAAAACAAGGAAAGTGTTACTGCCGCAGCACACAGCGCAAACAGCGTGATCGACGTCATCGCTTTCGCCATCGAACGGCTCAGCATCTTCCGGTTACGTGTTAATCGCATCACTCTCTCCTCCAGGCTTCGACCGTCAAACATGCTCAACAGCAATGTCTGCGGCCGCGTTTGGCTCGAAACGTCTGCCGCCCAAACGAGCGAGCGAGCGTAGAGCTTCGGTGGCAACAGCCGTTTACTGACTAACTCATCGCACGCGAGCTCACGTGTGCGATCGATCTGTTTCTTGATTAGCAGTGTTAGTGGATGGAACGAGACGGGTAGCATTACAATTTCGCAAATGAAGTTCGTCAGATAATCGCGCCGCGCGACGTGCGCCATTTCATGGCCCACAACCGACAGCAAATGCTCTTCACTCGCATTACAAAACGCTTCTGGCAGGACAATCAGCGGCTTTCGCGTGCCAATCGTGTATGGCATCCTCGCGCCGCTCGCCTGCACAATCTCAACTTCCTTGATCCCAAAGATCGCGCGGCACCGCCGCGCCACCCCTTCAGCTTCCCGAGTGAGCTCTGCGAACTCAGTGGACCTTTTTAATCTCTCTTTCCGGCGCCAGAAGCGAACCAGTCTGATTCCGCCCCACGCGAGAAAAAGTCCGTAGGCAAATGTCAGCCATAAAGCGATACGTGGGGTCGTACTGACCACTTGCGTTCGCCTTTTGGTCAAGTGCGAAACAGGGATTTCGGGTTCAGTGCTGACATGCCCCAAAGGAATCGGAGGGTCGTTTAGCGTAGCGGCCTGTTGGGATTGGTTCGCTGGCCACACAGGAGCCGCGGTGAAAAACGGCACTACGACGCACAATGAAAGAGCCGCGAGCCACAATACGTGTCGATAACGCGCGGGGCCGTTTCTGAGCAGGAGTGAGCCAAGCGCAGCGACTGACCCAATCACCGCGATCTGCCACGTTGCGTTAACGACGTAGTTCAGGACGAACTCGCTGATGAATTCACTTGCGCTTGTCATCGTCGTCCTCCACCAGTTGATGAAGCTTCGCAAGACGCTCGGGCGTCAGTTGCTTTTCCTGCAGCAGGTTCAGCACCAGTCCTTCGGCCGAGCCACCAAACAGACGATCGATCAGATCGCGCACGGCGTGGCCGGTAAATTTTTTGCGAGTGACGGCGGGCCGGTAAACGTAAGCCTTGTCTTTCAAGGTTCGCTTCACGCGTCCTTTGCGATGAAGCACCGTGAGCATGGTCTGAACGGTCGTGTAGGCGAGCTCGCGTTTTAGCTGGCGTTGTACGGTCTGGCAGTTCGCAGGCCCGGTCTCCCAGAGCACCTGCATGATCTCCAGTTCCAGGGGTGTCATCTGTTCGCTCTTGCGACGCGGCATCAATTCCCTCCTAAGACTTTAGTAGGATATACCGCACGCAAGCCGAACTTGTCAACTAAAACTTTAGTAGGTATTAATCGCTTCCGTAGCGGATTTCCATGTGCCGGATACGGAAGGCAGCAAGGACGAGCACCAGGAGCGTCACGCCCAACATGCTGGGAACCGCGATCCAAACGGGCGTGGGTTCGGCGATGACAGCAAATGGCCCCTCTGAAACCGGTACCGGCACGAGCGAGTTGAGGTAGTGAATGACGCTGATCTTCTTCAGTAATGGCGGCAGCAGGAAATTGAGCCACTCCCAACCGTAGAGCAATACCGCGGGAATGATCGGGTTGCGAACAAACAATCCCACCACGACAAAGAAGGCACCGTAACCGATGCACGCCAAAATCGTGATGCCCGCATAGGTGAGAAGCTGTGTCAGACCGTGGCCTTCGGTGAAGTAACGCATGCTCTGCGTATAGGAGTGCGGCAAATAGAGCAGCAACATACCGACGACCGTTGTGAAGGTAAACAATACGATGGATGTAACGAGGCCCGAGAAATACTTACCAACTACCAGCACCTCGCGCCTGACCGCGCTCAAAAAGTAGTAATGCAAACTCCGGTCGACGATCTCGCCGCGAAACAGGTTCATGAAGATCCACGCGCAGCCAAAGAACACGACCGTACGCAATAGCAGCCCGTTGTAGAGCAATGAATAGATGAAGCTGAGGTTATTCAGGTCTTTCCAATCATTGGGGAGTTGCCGCGCAAAGAGCGCGAGCACCAGCAATGGAAACAGCGGCAGCAGCGCGAGCAGGTAGATCAGGATGGCACGCCGGCCAAGAAAGTTCTTTTGCAGATCGGAACGAAAGATCGCGCCGATCTGCCGGAACCAAAGCGTCCACGGCAACGACGATTGCCCAGTCTTGTTTGCCACAGCATCAATTGCAGAACTCATCAACTAAACTCCTAAGCGGTTCCTCCGCTCGTGCCGATCAGATACTGGTAAACAGCGCTCATATCATCGTCAACCGGCGCTATCGACTCCACGTTGACCTCACCTTCAGCCACCGCGCGATTCAACAGCAAATAAAAACCATCCGCATCGCGCGTCTTTACAAACAAACCACGGCGGTCGTCGTGCAATCTCGCTTCAACCACATGATTCTGCGCAAAAACATAAGCCGCGAGCCTGGCCGGTTGATCGCAACGAATCAGAATCTGCATCGGGTGCTCTTCCATTTCGTCGCGTACGCCGTGGATGTTTCCTTCCGCCACGATGTAACCGTTGTTTACCAACACCACGCGGTCGGACATCATGTCGACCTCGTGCAGAATGTGCGACGAAATGATTAAGTGCAGTCCTTCCGCGGCGAGCTTTCTGAACAACGCGATGGTTTCGGCGCGGACCATCGGATCGAGTCCGTTGAGCGGTTCGTCGAGAATCAACACCACCGGCTCGTGAGCAATCGCCTGCGCGAGACGAATGCGCTGTCTCATGCCCTTGCTGTAAGCCGCCACCTTTCGATCCGCGGCTTCCACAAGATTTACACGTTCCAGCGCCTGCTGGCTCAGCTCGTTGGTGCGTTTGCGATCGAAGCCGTGGACCAGCAGAAACGAGTTGAGAAACTGGCGGCCGGTGAGCCCCCGTGGAAACGAGTCAAACTGTGTGCAGTAACCAACTTTCCGAAAGAGTTGTTCGGGTTGATCGGTTGGAATACCCAGCAACGTGATCTTCCCACGCGTCGGACGCAACAGGCCGGTCATCAGATTCATCAACGTCGACTTCCCTGCTCCGTTGGGTCCGACGAGACTCGTAATGCCCGGCGCGACCTGTAGGTTCACGCGGTTCACTCCGAGTATCTCACCGTAGAACTTGGAGACGTTGTCGAAAATGATGAGTTGATCGTTCGAGTTGCTCACCGCACTACCTCGTACGCTTTTACTTTCCACGACAGCAACGCGAGACAAACCGCGCAGATCACAAACAACACCATCCATGAAGCCCACAGTGGTGGCTCAAACATCTGTATTTCTGTGACCGCGCCCTCGAAATCTCTAAATCGTATGACGTCCGAAGCACGCTCAAACGTGCCGAAAAGCCCAGCGGTTACGTTCTTCATCAAGGCGCCCAGACTGATGATGTTTCCCCACCGCGTGCGAAACACTTCGTTAACAAACGCGCCGAAAACGCTCGGAATAAAAAAGATGCCGAGCAAAATGCCGCTCGCCACGACGCGCCATTTCACAAGCGCAGAGATTGTTTGCGTGAGCAATGCGAGCAGCAACGCCCAAACCAATCCGCCCAGTACGATCGCGTTGATCATCCAAACATTGTCCTTAAACCACGCGAACCCTTCGAGGTACGACTGAAACAGAAACAGCAACAACTGCGGCACCCAGGTGATCAACGACAAGAGAATCAGAATCACTGACATCTTACCCATTACATACTCGGTGCGTGAAAACGGCCGGCACAAATAAAGCGGCAACGCGTTGTTTCTCAAATCGCGCGAGACGAGCGGTGGTCCAACCAACAGCGCGACAAAGAAAGCAAAGCCACCTTGAATGCTGATGAACGTTTGAAAGAAGAAAGCGTCGATCGGCACCAGTTCGCGCACGTTGATTTTCATGCTGGCGATGGCACCGAAGTTGTGGTGCAGGTAGATGAGGATCGCTTCCACCAGCAACGGCAGGAAGCAGATCACGAAGAACGCCGTGAACAGCTTGGAACTAAAAACGGCGCGATACGCGTGCCGCGGAATGATCAGGAACCGGCTCCAATCGGACGTCAGCGGTCCCGCGTAACGCTTGTAAGTTTGCTCATAGACCGCCATAGCCGTTCTCCATTGCCTTGAGAAAGATGTCTTCGAGCGAGTCGCGTTTGTAACTCAGCCGCCGCAGTTGCACCTGCGTCTCGCCCGCGAGCCGATATAAATCACGAACTTCCACGCCGTCCTGCAATACCACTTTGAGCCGGCTGTCGCTCGAGATCGCGTATTCACAACCAAGACCCGAAAGCGCTTCGACAAACCGCTTCTGATCGCCGCGTGTCTCGAGCATGAGAAACTTTCGGTTCGATTTCCGCTCCTCTTCGAGATTGCAGTAGACGGCGATCTGCCCATCCTTCAGGATCAGGATCTCGTCGCAGCATTCTTCGACGTCGACCAGCAGGTGCGACGACAGGACGATGTTCGCCTGGCCGCTATCGCGGATTTCGCGAATGAGCTTAATCATGCGCAAGCGCGCCGGCGGGTCGAGACCGTTTGTCGGCTCGTCGAGAAAGATCAACTTGGGGCCGTGAACGATCGCCTGCGCGAGCTTGGCAAGTTGTTTCATGCCGAGTGAATAGGTTTCGAGTTTGCGATAACGCGCTTCGCCCAGGCCCACGTAGAAGAGCGCTTCGTGCGCGCGCTCGAGTGCGGCTTCGGAAGGCAGTCCCGAAAGCTCAGCCATCAAGCGAACGAAGTGTACAGCGGTCATCTTGGCGATGAAGGCATCGCGCTCGGGCATGTAACCGATCAGCGATTTGATCTTCTTCGCGTGGTCGACGATGTCGTGACCAAAGATTTGCGCCGTGCCCGCGTTTGGGTGATGAAAGCCGAGCAGCGTGTGAATCAGCGTGGTCTTGCCGGCGCCGTTTGGACCAAGCAGGCCGATGGCTTTGCCGCGCAGATCGCCACGCAGGTTTTTAAGTATTTGACGGCGGCCGAAAGCGACGCTAAGACCGTGCAGGTCGATTACGGGTGGGTCGTCAACTGTTTGTGGTCGGATCAGTTCTTCCTGAACCGTCGCGGGGAGTGCCATACATGCTCTCTTATAGCGCTGCGTCCTGATATTTCCAAACGAATCCGAGTCCGAAGACTGTGCCCATCAGCAGAAATGCACCGATGCAACTTAACGCTTCTGCCAGCGCTAAAGTTCTGCCGATTGCAAGGATTTCGATCAGGAACACTGGGAGGTTGAGGACAACCGCGGAAGCTATAGGAAAAAGAACGGCAGGTCTGCAACCGCCCATGCGCCGTCGCAGCCACGAAAGCGACGGCGCATAGGCGAGTGAGAACAACAGCGCTGTCATGATCAACGACGTGACCGTGACGCTGTTGACGTCAGTGGCACTGAACCCTGGCTGCGACATCAGCGAGAAAGTCGAAAGGAGCAGCAGCAGGCCCAGCAGCCACGAAACGAGGGAGATCGATAACAACTTCATTGCGTTCGTACAAAAGGCCATCCACAGATTACGCAGAGGTCTGCGGAATCTGTGGATGGTTTACTTCGTTACTGCTTGTTCTTCATACCCTTCTCGATGATGTTCTGCATCTCCAACGCGTTCGGCATGCCGAGAAGTGTCGCCGGACTCAAACCAAACGGTCCGCCTTCAGTGTTCGTGGCAAACGTGATGCTGTCGCCTTGCGCGTATGCATAAGCGAGAGTGGGCTGCATGTCCGCGGCGAGTGCGCTCATCGCTTGTCTCGGTCCGCTCGGCAGGTTCTGGGCGGCAGTTGCCATACCAGCCGGCACGAGCGCGCCGAGGTTGTGATAGAAGACGGCCGAGAAGTTTGCATTGCCATCGGCCGGCAGACCTGCCGTGAACTTCGCCGAACGCAGCAGTGACATGCCGCTGTCGTGCGAAGTGATGGCCCGTTGAACCAGCGCGCGGCTTGGACCAATGATCATGTAGCCGTTCGCGAAGGTGTAGTTAACTTCCACCAAGCCAAACTCCGGCGACTTGAGCGTGTAGTAAGTACGGCCGCTAACGTCCGCCTTATCCCAGCTCAGCCCGGTCTTGCCAAACTTCGCGGCTTCTTTGTTGACTTCACCAACCGCGCGTTCGAGCGTCTGCTGCAAGTGCGCGGGGTCGTTAACCTCAAACACCAGCTTCCAAGAAGGCGTCGGCAGGATTGGACCATCGATCGCGAACGCAAACTCACCACCCAACGGTGCGGCGATGTCGTTGCGCAGGTCGAGACCGCGATCCGCTTGTTGTTTTTCCAAAGTCTTGCGCAACTCGGGTGAAACCGTATCCAACACGCCGAGCAGATCGTCGACCAGGGAAACCGGGTTCTTGACCACAAAACCCGCGACGAGGTTCGCATCCGGCGAGATGTATTCGAGCGAACCCATCGGGCCGGGCGCTGCCAGCCACGACGGAATGCCGCGTTGCATGTCGTTGAAAGAGAGTGAAGCCTCAGTGTGCGTCTTGCCGTTCGCGTCCTTTTGATCGAGCACGAAGTATTTCACACTCAGGATTCCCAACTTGTTCAACGTGTTCTCTTGTTTCTCCGCATCGGGACCTTTAGCTCGTTCGGCTTTGGTTTGCGCGACGACCTTTTCGAGGTTGGCCGCGACCACGATGCCGGCGCCGGACTGATACACCTGCGCAATGCGGCTGCGGAACGGAGTGGCCGTAAAACTGCTGCTGCCACCACCCGCCACCACGGTTGCAAGCTGCTGAAGCTGCGCTAACTTCGGACTGGCAGCAAACAGGTTGTTTTGTATCCAAACGTGGAGTTTCTCGTTCTTCGTACCGCCGTTGTCAGTCGCAGTCAGTGGGTTCTCAACGAAAACGATCTCCGGTTTGTCTTTACCGCCTGCCAACCTCGCGACCTGCTGCTGGATAAACTCCTGCAACCCGGCAGAGTTCTTCAGTTCTGCAAGAACCAACGGATCGCCGGGCTTGCCTTGTTCGTCCATCGAGACAGACACCGCAATCTCGTCGCCAAGGTAGGAGCCAAATTGTCGAATGGACTCCACAACCTTGTCCATGTTCTGCGCTCTGCCCGACTGTTCTTTCTCCCACCATTCGCGCAACGCCGCATTCTGGCTCATCCGCTCCTGAATGATGCGGTGCGATTCAGTGATGGTGTCGGTCAGGTTCGGCAACGCCGCGTAGACCACTGTGTTCTCTGGCATCAAGTCGAGCAGGTGCGTCGAATTGCGAACGCCCGGCTGCTGTACGCCTTTCAGCTCATTCTTGAGTGTCGCCAGGCCATTCAACACCGCTGCGTAATGATTCGCTTTCTTGCTCCACGCAACTTCGTCTTTGATCGGAATCGTCGAAATGGAGGGACTGGTCGTGGCCTGGTCGCCCGGTCGCAATACACGATCGCTGCCGGCGTGGTTCAGGTTCACTTCGCCTTCGATAACCGAAACGCGCGAACCCTTCGTGCCGTTGTTGACCGAGAACACCGTTCCCGTCACCGACACGAGCGAATCACCGCTTTCCACAAACAGCTTTCCATCTTTTTGCTTCGCGGCTTCGACAACGATGTTGCCGCGATCGAGATGGATCGTCGTTCCCTGACCGTTCTTCGTCAGGTAAAGCTCGGAACGCTCTTTCATTTCGATCAACGTGCCGTCGCCGAGGCGAACCACTGCGTGCGCGTCTTTCGCCGTGCGCACTCTTTCGCCTTTCTGCAACTTCGCACCGGTGGCAACAGCCGCTGTCTGCGTGTCGGCCACCTGGAACACCTGTCCTTCAGCGGCCTGGACCGTCGCTTCAAATTCACCAAACGGCCAGTAACGCTGCACGAACGGCACGGCCAGCAAACCGAAACCGATCACCACAGCCGCGGCGATGCCCCAGCGCATCACGACCGGCTGAAGCGAGTAGCGCCTGGTTTTGACCGGAGCTTTCGCGAACGTTGTCCAGCTCCGGCGTGCTTCGTTCATTGCTTTGCGGCAAGGAATGCATTCGTGCGTGTGGTCCACCAGTAACAGCGACCGCGCTTCCGAAAGTTTTCCTGCCAGGTAAGCCGGAATGAGCGACTGGAAATCAGCACAGCCTTCAATATGATCGACTGTTGGCATCTGAAATTCAGCCTCACCTGCCGCAGCCGAGACACGCGCCCAAACACGGTCTGCCGCCGCTGACATCGCTGCCGGTTCGACTTTTTCGTTGCGAATCTCAGCAGTAACTTTGTCGAGAATCTCTTCACTATTCCTTTTCATGATGTTTCTCCAGATAGTGCCCAATCTCTTTTCTCAGTTTTGTGCGAGCGCGATGGAGGACGACGCCCACGACGAACGGCGAGGTTTCCAGCAACACAGCAATTTCTTTATTAGCTAATCCTTCGTAGTAGCGGAGAACAAACATCTCGCCGGCGGTTTTTCCGAGTTTCGCGACGGCTTGCCGAACTAGCGCTTGCAGTTCTCTATCAGCATGGAGCGCTTCGGGACTGCGAGCGCGGGTCGCGAGTGCGTCGGCATCGGCTTCTTCGAGGCCGATTGACTTTGCTCTCGTGCGGCTGCGCAGGAGATCGAGAGAAGCGTTGATGGCGGCGCGGGAGAGATAAGCCTCGGGATTTTTGGAAAGGTCGTAGGTTTCGTGACCTTTTACCAGCCGCAAAAAGACGGTTTGCAGCACGTCCTCGGCATCCGCGGGGCTGCCGGTGATGCGTTGGGCGGTCCGAAAAACGCGGCCATGATGCGTCTGGAAGAGCGTCTCGAGCTCTCCCGGGGGTTCATTTTTCACAAGTTTTAGAGCAGCCTGCACGGGGTTCTCCTTCGTCTACACCCTCGTAAACGGGGGTCTGGAGGGTTTATAAACACCGCGCGCACGAATTTTACAGAGTTTAGGGTAAGAAAAGCCGCTAAGCCACTGATTTTAGGGCTAAGGCTTTGAGCGACCGCGCCGGAAGCGTCTTAAGCCTTTCAGCAACCGGATCGACAACAAACCCCGCCGCCTCAAGAGCTAATACGCCGAGAATTGGTTCACAGTCGTCCGGGCCAAACATGACCTGATTAGGGACAGATTTGCCTAGAAACGAGATCTCAGCAAAGCCAAGCTCGAATTCCTCGAGTTCCCCGCTGGCCATTTCATAGAGCTCTTTGCGAACTGGTTGGATACCGAGTTTCCTCAATTCTGAGGCGGGAACCATCGAGTCGATCGCTCCAGTGTCGACAAGGAAGGTTGACGTAAACGATTCTTCTGAATCGAACTTTCTTATGGTGACAGCAATGCGTGTGAGGCCCAAATCGCTAAATCCTTTCGGTTTGTAAGGTTTGAGTGTCATTTTGCGGCGTAGCATACAGCATGCACTGTTGTGAGTAAAGCAGCATGCACTGTTGTGAGTAAAGTGGCTCACAAAATCATGGATCGAGCTGTGCCAGGTCTGCCAAACGCTGGCGCGCTTCGAGGGCTTCCGGTGCTTTTGGGTAGCGCCGGAGCAGTTCGCGCCAGGCGGCGCCGTCGTAGTGAAAGCTTCTCGTTGACCTATCGAAGACGAAGGTGACGCGCTGACGATTATACCGGTCGAGGCCGCTATAGTTCAGGTAATACGTGAAGTCGGGTGCGTGGGTTGTTGTGTCAAATAGGCGCTTTGCGGCGTCGCGTGAGAGCTCCGAAGCCTGTGCTTGGGCGGTGGCGCCGAGCAATAACAAGACTTTGGGACGCAATGGCGAGCGTGGAAAGTGGTCGAGAAAGATCCGCGCCCGGACGATCTGATCGAATCCGTAGGAGGCCTTTATTAGATCGAACAGGCGCTGGTCGTCTCCCGCGCGGCTCGGCGATGCGACGGCCTCACGCTGAATCCAACCGTGGGTTCGGGTCGTTACATTGACGAGAAGAAAGACGACGCCTTCGGGAGTTGTTTTTGAGCCTCTGATGGCAACCTTGCGACCACGGCTCAGGCGGCGCACGAGTGCGCCGTTTAGTTGAGGTGTGCGTCGCAACGCGGCGAGCCGTTCGTCTACAACAAGCGCCAGACGACCTCCTGTGAGTTGTTTTGGAAACGAGACTTCCGCAGATAAAAAGACAACGATCAAAAGCAGAAACACTTTTAGCGTGAGTTTGTGAGGATTCATGTTGTTCTCCTTGAGTGAGGTAGTAGTAAAAACTTAGACCAACGCAACTATTCTTTGCTTAAACGGCGCGTGATGAAAATGACAAATCGCTACCGCCAACGCATCCGCAGCGTCGTGAGGCGACGGCACGCTTTTCAACGACAGCAGCAATCGCACCATCTCCTGCACCTGATGTTTCTCCGCGTTACCGTAGCCAACCACCGTCTGCTTGATCAAACGTGGCGAATACTCATGAATTTCGAGCCCCGCGCGTTCAGCCGCCAGTAACACAACCCCGCGCACCTGCCCAAGCTTCATGCTGACCTTCACGTTCGTCGCCAGAAACGCATCTTCAAGCGCACACGCATCCGGACAATGTTCGGCAATCACTTCCTCGATTCCATTGCACATCCGCAACAGCCGTGCAGAAAACCGCATGGACGACGGCGCACGCACCGCTCCGTACGCAACAAGCTTGTAGCGTCGCCCATCACCTTCAACAACGCCCCAACCCATCGTTTGACTGCCCGGATCGATTCCCAACACGCGCATTGCGCGAAAGTATACTACGTTTGCGATTCGTGCTTTGCTCTTTGCAATTTGTTGCTACAAAATTTTGTAAAGCACTAAGGACAAAGCACAAAGCTCCAGTTCATGATATTCTGAACTTCCCTAAAACCCCTGCTAACTGTTTACGTGGTCGTGAATTCATGGGTGAGTTTGTCGAATCGTTTGCATCGTTACTGCGGAAACCATCCCGCGACATTGATGAAAGACCATTTCAGGCCGAGTTTTACAGTGTCGAGCGCCTCGAACAATACGCACAAACCCTTGCCGCCGAACACAAAACAGTAAAACGAAAAGGCCGCCCCGAACTACTGCCCCGCCTGCGCGACAACGGCCGCATCCTCGAAGCTGCTTACAAAGCTCTCGTCGAGGCCCTGCGCGAGGGCCGTGCGATCTCGCCCGCAGCCGAGTGGCTCGTTGACAACTATCACATCATCGAAGAACAACTGCGCGAAATCCGCCACGATCTGCCAAAGAGCTATTACCACGAGCTCCCCAAACTCGCCGGCGGCGAACTCCAGGGCTACCCGCGAATCTACGCGGTCGCGCTCGCGTTGATCATTCACACGGATTCGCGGCTCGACACAAACACGCTGCGCCGTTTCATCGCCGCATACCAAACCGTTTCGCCACTCTCGATTGGCGAGCTTTGGGCCGTGGCGATCACATTGCGTGTGGCGCTCGTCGAAAACCTTCGCCGTCTAGCACTGAGCATCGCGCGTGCACGGCTCGAGCGCGAAGAAGCCGACCAGTTCGCCGACAAGCTGCTCGAACTCGCGTCACTCCAACCCACAACCATAAACACGATCGTCAGCGAACGGCTCGGCAAACGAGAAGAACTGCCGCACACGTTTCTGGTCCAACTGATCCAGCGCCTGCGCGAACAACACCCGTCAGTCATGCCGGTGATGGACTGGATCGAGAAACAGTTGGGACGCGAGGGCACCAGCGTCGAGCAGATCATTCACAACGAACACCAGCGACAGGCCGCGGCGCAGGTAACAGTCGGCAACATCATCACCAGCATGCGTCTGCTCTCGACGCTCGACTGGAACGACTTCTTTGAAAAAGTCAGCCTGATCGAACCGTTGCTGGGTAACGATCCCGCCAAAGTTTATTTGCGAATGGAGTTTTCCTCGCGCGATCGCTACCGCCACGTCATCGAGCGCATCAGCAAACGAACGAACACCAGCGAACTGAAGATCGCCGAAGCCGTTGTCAAACTCGCCTCCGGAGCAACCGATCAAAACGAGGAAGCTCAGAAGCATGTCGGCTATTACCTCGTCGACGAAGGGCTACCGCAGCTCGAAGCGCTGTTTCAGTACCGTCCGAGTTCTGGTGAAAAGTTCCGGCGCTTTCTGCTTCGGCACCCGACGGGTTCGTATCTCGGCACAATCGCCGCCCTGACTGTGCTGCTGCTCGGTTTCCTGCTCAGCGCGCTCTACTTCGCCGGCGCGAACTGGATCATGCTGGTTTTAGCCGGCTTGTTTGCCTTGATTCCGGCCAGCGATCTCGCGCTCACAGTAATCAACTGGGACCTGACCCATTTCTTTCCGCCACGTCTGCTGTCACGGATCGACACCACCGTCGGCGTTCCCGAAGAAGTGTCAACGTTCGTCGTCGTGCCAACGATCTTCTTCAGTGAGTCGCAGGTTACCGAGCTCGTCGAACGGCTCGAGGTCCACTTTCTCGCCAACCAGGAGCCTCGCATTTACTTCGCACTGCTCGGCGACTTTCGTGATGCAAACGTTGAAGAAACTCCAATCGATTCCGTGCTTCTGTCCGTGGCCCAAAGCGGGATCGACACGCTGAACCAGCGGCACGGCGAAGGCCGCTTCCACCTGTTTCACCGGAAGCGCTTGTGGAACAGCAGCGAAAACAAGTGGATGGGCTGGGAGCGAAAGCGCGGCAAGCTCGAAGAGTTTAACCGGCTATTGCGCGGCGCCCGCGACACCAGTTTCGTAGTGCAAACTGCCGACGACGCGTTGCGGAAATTGATTCGCTATGTGATCACGCTCGATTCAGACACGCAGTTACCCCGCGACGTGGCGCGAAAACTGATCGGCGCGGCCGAACATCCGCTCAACCGTCCCCGATTTGACACGGCGACGAATCGCGTCGTCCACGGTTACGGCATTCTGCAACCGCGCGTCAGCATCTCGCTCAGCAGTGCTTCACGATCGAAATTCGTTCAAATCTTTTCGGGTTACACGGGCATTGATCCGTACACAACCGCTGTTTCAGACGTCTATCAGGATTTCTTCGGCGAAGGAAGCTTTACCGGCAAAGGTCTCTACGATGTCGACGCTTTCCAACGCGCGCTAGAGGATCGTGTGCCGGAGAACGCACTCCTGAGCCACGATTTGTTTGAGTCGTTATTCGCGCGCGCCGCTTTAACAACAGATATCGAACTACTCGACGAGTACCCGGCGTCGTACGAAGCGTACGCCAAGCGCCTGCATCGTTGGACGCGTGGCGACTGGCAAATCCTTCGCTGGTTGTTTCCGCGAGTTGCGAACGCCAGTGGTCAGAAGATTCGCAATCCACTGCCGCTCATCGCGCGCTGGAAGATTCTGGACAACCTGCGCCGCAGTTTAGTCGCGCCATCGTTGTTTATCTGGTTCGTGGCCGCGTGCACGCTCTTCCCCGGCCCCGCGGTGCTTTGGGCTACGTTCATTCTCATCGTGATTGCGTTCCCGGTTTACCTGCACGTGACGACGGGATTACTCACGCATCCCAAAGGCATTCCGTGGAGCAGCCACTTCTACAGCGTCTGGGGCGAGTTGCGCACCAACACCGCGCAGATCGCGTTGTCGTTCGTCTTTCTGCCTTATCAAGCTTATTTGATGACAGACGCAATCGTGCGCACGCTTTACCGGCAACTGATCTCACGCAAGAAGCTGCTCGAATGGGTTTCGGCCGCCGAAGCTGAACGGTCGGTGCGCTCCGACGTTGCTTCGTTTATCTCGTGGATGTTTCCGGCGGAGCTCCTCGCACTCGCTGCGGTTGGTCTAACTATAGCGTTCAAGCCGTGGGCATTGTCGTTCATGGGCGTCCTGGCGGCAATCTGGATCTTGTCGCCATTCATTGCCGTTTGGGCCAGCAAACCACGACCGCTCCTACGACAGGTTCTTAACGCCGACGAGCGGCAGTTTGCGCGCATGGTCGCACGCCGCACGTGGCGCTTCTTCGAAACGTTTGTCGGACCCGAAGACAACTGGCTACCACCCGACAATTTCCAGGAAGATCCCGCGCCGGTTATCGCTCATCGTACGTCGCCGACAAACATCGGGCTGTTGCTGCTCGCGACCTCCTCGGCGCGTGAGCTCGGCTATGTCAGTACGCTCGAACTCGTCGAACGCCAGGAACTGACGTTCTTCACGTTATCGAAGTTGGGCCGGATGCAGGGTCACTTCTTCAACTGGTACGACACGAAGACTCTCGAGCCGCTCCTGCCGCAGTACGTTTCAACGGTCGATAGCGGCAATCTTGCCGGTCACCTTGTCGCCATCAAACAGTATTCGGTCGAGCTGCCGGACGAAAAGTTGTTTGGCCCACACGTGATTCACGGACTGACCGACACCATCGACGCGCTCTCAAATGAGGCAACCAGCCTGGGCAGTTTTCGCCAACGGACGGAGGTGGTAACTGTCCGCCAACTGCGCGATGAGATCGGCGCCTGCAGCGAGCTGTTAAATCACTATCCCGCCAACGATCTCGCTGCGTGGTGTGCACTGATCGATTCGCTGGCAAGGCGCACTTCGGAGATCGAAGACATCGTCAACGCCCTGGCGTTCGAGCATGGCGAGATCAACTTCAAAGAGTTGCGCTGGTGGGTTGGTGCATTAAAGCATCAGGTAACTTGTCTCCAGCGTGATACCGAATCGCTGACAACATGGGGCCGTTTGCTGCCTGAATTGAAGCAGGCGATCGGCGCCAACGAAGAGTGGTCCGCAATCACCAAATTACTGCAGGTAGTGCCGACTCTCGCGGAAGTTCCACAGCTCTGCGATCGGGCTCTGGTCCAACTCTCCGCTTTCCAGAATCACGATTCAACGCAACTGGCTCAGGTTTCAGCAAACTTAACGAAAGCGCTCGAACAAGCAGCCGGCGGTTCAAACGACTTGCTGTCGCGACTCAGCCGCCTCGCGCGCACGAGCGACCAGATCATCGACGAGATGGACTTCTCGTTCCTCTTCGACGTCGAACGAAAGCTGTTTACGATCGGCTACAACGTCACGGCGTCGCGCGCCGATGAATCCTTTTACGATCTGCTCGCCAGCGAAGCACGGCTCGCAAGTTTTGTCGGCATCGCCAAAGGCGACGTGCCGCAGCAACACTGGTTTCGCATGGGCCGCGCGCTTACTAAAGTCAACGGTGGACGCGCGCTGCTCTCCTGGACCGGCACGATGTTCGAATACCTGATGCCGCTGCTGGTTATGCGCAACTATCCGGCGACGCTCCTCGCTGAAACGTACGAGAACGTCGTCGAGCGCCAGATCGAGTACGGACAGGAACGCGGCGTGCCCTGGGGTATTTCAGAAGCGGCCTACAACGTCCGCGATCTTCAGCTCAACTATCAATATGGGCCGTTCGGCGTTCCCGGTCTCGGTTTGAAACGTGGCCTCGTCGAGGATCTCGTCGTCGCGCCTTATGCGACCATGCTGGCCTCGGCGGTCGACGCGCATGCGGCGATGAGCAACCTGCACCGGCTCGAAAAAGAAGGCGCGCTCGGTGCTTTCGGTTTTTACGAGGCGATCGATTACACCGCCGTGCGCGTGCCTGATGGTCAAAAGTCGATACTGATTCGCGCGTTCATGACTCACCACCAGGGCATGAGTCTCGTCGCGCTCACAAACCTGCTGTACCACGATGTAATGGAACGCCGCTTCCACAGCGATCCGACCGTGCAGGCAACCGAGTTGCTCTTGCAGGAGCGAGTCCCGATTGGCGTTCCGGCCGCACATCCGCGCGCCGAAGAAGTTCTGACCGGACGCGTGGTCCAAACCATGCCGGGCATGATCACGCGCGTTTACGAGTCGGCCGATCTCGACACGCCTCGCACGCAGTTGCTCTCGAACGGCGCTTACAACGTGATGCTCACGACTGCCGGATCGGGATATTCAAACTGCGAAGACATCGCGGTTACGCGTTGGCGCGAAGACGTCACGCGCGATAACTGGGGCGCCTTCCTTTACCTGCGCGACGTTCGCAGCGGCATGGTCTGGTCCGCCGGACATCAGCCGGTGAAACGGCGGCCGCAGGGATACACGGTCGCTTTTTCCGAAGACAAGGCCGATTTTCGCCGCATCGATGCGGGCATCTCGACGCGGATGGAAGTGGTCGTTTCAGCGGAAGACAACGCCGAAGTGCGACGCATTTCGTTGACCAACCATTCGACGCGCACGCGTGAGATTGAATTGACGAGTTATGCCGAAGTTGTGCTGAACGCACCGGGAGCAGACGCGGCGCACCAGGCGTTCAGCAATCTCTTTATCGAGACCGAATTCATCGCCGGCGAGAATGCGCTTCTTGCGCACCGGCGCCGTCGTTCGAGCGATGAACGCCCTGTCTGGGGCATTCACGTCGTCGTGGTCGAGGGCGATTCAGTAGGCGGGACTCAATACGAAACCGATCGCGGACGTTTTCTCGGGCGCGGGCGCACGGCGAGTAATCCGATCGCCGTAATGGAGGATCGTCCTCTGTCAAACACGACCGGCGCCGTGCTCGATCCGGTGTTCAGTTTGCGGCGCCGCGTGAGGATTCAACCCAACCAAACCGTGAGCTGTTCGTTCAGCACCGCGGTCGCGCATTCGCGCGAAGAAGCGCTCGCGCTGGCCGACAAGTATCACGATCCAAACATCTTCGAACGCGAACTGCGTCTCGCCTGGACCAAAGCGCAGGTCGAGATGAGCCACCTGAAGATCGACTCGGAAGAAGCGCATCTCTTCCAACGCCTCGCGGCTCGTATCCTCTATTCCGATCCGTCTCTGCGGCCCACGCCGCACGTACTCGCGCTCAACACGAAGTCGCAATCGAGTCTCTGGGCTCACGGCATCAGCGGCGACTTGCCGATCATCGTCGTGCGCATCAACAAAGCTGCCGATCTTCCGACTGTCAAAAAGCTCGTCCGCGGTCACGAGTATCTGCATTACAAAGGACTGCGCTGCGACCTGATAATTCTCAACGACACCCCGACCAGCTACCTCGAACCGCTGCACAAAGACCTCGAAACCATGGTGCGGACCGGCGGTCTGCAAGGACTTCAGGACAAACCCGGCGGCGTCTACTTGCGACGCGCCGACCAGATACCGGAACCAGATCGCATTCTGCTGCACGCCGTGGCGCGCGTGGTGATCGTGGCCGAACGGGGCCGCTTCGAAGAGCAGATCGAACGCCACCGCGTTGAGGAACCGGTGCCGCCAATGCTGATGCCGCGCCAGGCACCGCAAACGTATCCCGAGCCAACCGTGGCGCCGCCGGAGTTGACCTTTTTCAACGGGCTCGGCGGATTTCACCAGGGTGGGCGCGAATATGTGACGCTACTCGGCGCCGAACAATGGACGCCCGCGCCGTGGTCCAACGTGATTGGCAATGCAGTTGATTTCGGTTTTCAGATTACGGAAACCGGCAGCGGCTACACGTGGGCCGTGAACAGCCGGGAGAATCGTTTGACGCCGTGGTCCAACGACGCCATCAGCGATCCGCCTGGCGAAGTGGTGTACCTGCGCGACGAAGACTCCGGTACTGTCTGGTCAGCAACGCCACTGCCGATTCGCGAACGCGAGCCTTACATCATCAGGCACGGCCAGGGTTACAGCGTCTTCGAACACACGAGTCATGGCCTCTCACAGGAGTTGTTGCTGTTCGCGCCACTCGATGCGACGGTCAAGATCTCTTTGCTGCGTTTGCGGAATCGCACCGGACGCAAACGGCGATTGACGATTACGAACTACAATGAACTGGTGATGGGCGTTGCGCGTTCGTCGTCGGCGCCGTACATCATTACGGAGATCGACGAGCCAGCGTCGACAATCTTCGCTCGCAATCCATACAACAACGAGTTCGCCGATCTCGTTGCCTTTGTCGCATCGAGTGAAAAGCTCGCGAGCGCGACGTGCGATCGCAAGGAATTCATTGGCCGCAATTGTTCACTCGACGCGCCCGCGGCGCTCCGTCGCGTGAGTCTCTCCGGGCGTGATGGCGCCGGACTCGATCCATGTGCGGCGCTGCAAACAAGCATCGAGCTCGCGCCACACGAAGCGCGTGAAGTCGTCTTTCTGATCGGCGAAGCCGAGTCGAAAGAAGCAGCCGAAACACTCATCTCCGTCTATCGCCAAACGGCGAATGTCAACGCCGCGTTTGAAAAAGTCCTCAATCACTGGGACGAATTGCTCGGCACCGTCGAGGTGCGCACACCCGATCAAGCGATGGACACGATGCTGAATCGCTGGCTGCTTTATCAAACGTTGTCGTGCCGCGTCTGGGCGCGTACTGCGTTTTATCAATCGGGCGGCGCCTACGGTTTCCGGGATCAATTACAGGACGTGCTCGCGCTGGTCTACAGCCGTCCTGAGATCACGCGTAAACAGATCCTGCTTGCCAGTGCGCATCAGTTTAAGGAGGGTGACGTGCAGCACTGGTGGCATCCACCGAGTGGACGCGGCGTGCGCACGACGATCTCCGACGATTTGATCTGGCTGCCTTTCGTCACTGCGTTCTACATCAATGTCACCGGTGACGCGTCTGTTTTGGACGAGGTTGTTTCCTTCCTCGAACAACCTGTGCTCGGAGATGGCGAACTGGAAAGTTACCGGCAACCGGAAATCTCGACCGAATCGGCGTCGATCTTCGAACACTGCGCACGCGCGCTCGATCGCAGTTTGAAAGTCGGCGAACACGGATTGCCGTTGATGGGTGGCGGTGACTGGAATGACGGTATGAATCGCGTGGGCCACCAGGGCAAAGGCGAAAGCGTGTGGCTCGGGTGGTTTCTTTACAACGCACTCGCGCTGTTCACGCCGTACGCGGAAACGCGGAAAGAAGACGAATGCGCGCAACGCTATCGCGAGCACCTGGACCACTTGAAAAAAGCGCTTGAAGAAAAAGGCTGGGACGGCGACTGGTATCGCCGCGCTTATTTCGACGATGGAACACCGCTCGGTTCGGCGCGAAACGAAGAGTGCAAGATCGATTCTATCGCCCAATCGTGGTCTGTCATTTCCGGTGCGTCAGATCCGTTTCGCATGGGACGCGCAATGGCCGCGGTTGAAGAGTTTTTGATTCGGCGAGGCGATGGTCTCGTGATTCTATTCACGCCGCCGTTTGATAAAGGCAGTCTCGATCCCGGATACATCAAAGGTTACGTCCCGGGCGTGCGAGAAAACGGTGGACAGTACACGCACGCCGCAATCTGGACCTTGATTGCCTACGCGCTGCTCGGCGACGGCGAACGTGCCGGCGAGCTCTTCGCGTTGCTCAATCCGATCAATCACTCGTCAACGCGCGCCGGACTGCACAAGTACAAAGTCGAACCGTACGCCGCGGTTGGTGATGTTTACGCCGTCCCGCCACACACCGGACGCGGCGGTTGGACGTGGTACACGGGTTCGGCAGGCTGGATGTATCGTGCCGGGCTCGAATCGATACTCGGCTTCAAACTTCAGAGTAATCGTTTGCAGATCGATCCGTGTGTACCGCGTTGGTGGCGCGACTTCGAGATTACCTACCGCCGCGGGCGCGCGGTCTACCGGATCAAAGTGGAGAACCCACTGGGCGTGAGCCGTGGAGTTGTGAGCATTGAAGTAGACGGGACTGTCCAGTCGTCCATCGAACTAATAGACGACGAGAAGACTCACACTATCCGTGTGGTTATGGGCGAACCCGTAGCAACAGAAGAGAAAGAACTAGCCACAGACACACACGGATGAACACGGACGGTTTTACTCAGTTAAGACGCTCTTGTCCGTGTTCGTCTGTGTGTGTCTGTGGCTAAACTAGGCCGCGGCCATGTCCGCTTCGCTGATGTCGAAGTTCGCCGAAACCTTCTGCACGTCGTCGTGATCTTCCAGCGCTTCCATTAACTTCAACATCTGCCGTGCGTCGCCGCCTTCGAGGCGAATGTAGTTCTGCGGCACCATTTCAACCTCGGCCACCTGCGGCTCGATCCCGGCACCTTTGACTGCCGTGAGCACCGCGTCGAAAGCGTCAGGCGAAGTGATGATCTCGAAATTGCCTTCGTCGTCGCGCAGATCGTCCGCGCCCGCTTCGATGGCGAGCTCAAAAAGTTCTTCTTCAGACTTCCCCGACTTCTCGATGACAATGTAACCCTTCTTATCAAACATCCAACCGACCGAACCACTCTCGCCGAGGTTTCCGCCGTTCTTGGAAAAGATATGCCGTATCTCGGCGACGGTGCGGTTGCGATTATCGGTCATCGACTGGATCAGCAACGCCACCCCACCCGGACCATAACCTTCGTAAGTGATCTCTTCGTAGTTCACGCCTTCTTCTTCACCGGTGCCCCGGCGAATCGCGCGGTCGATCGTGTCGTTGGGCATGTTGCCCGCTTTGGCGTCCAGGATCGCTTTGCGCAGGCGTGCATTGCCTTCCGGATCGCCGCCGCCGCTGCGCGCGGCTACGGTGATTTCTTTAATAAACTTCGTGAATAATTTGCCGCGCTTGGCATCGAGCGCGCCCTTCTTATGCTTGATACTATGCCATTTCGAATGTCCCGACATTTGAATAGGTCCTTCTGGAGGGTGATAGGCACCGCAATATATCACAACTGCCGCGCTATTTCAGTTGCTCGTACTCTTTCTTCGCTTGCACCAACACCGGGAGGTCGGGGTCGGCATCTTTCCACAAGGCGAAGAAATCCTGATACGACTTGCGCGCCGCGGCTGTGTCGCCGTTGAGTGCGGCGGCGCGGGCCAAACCAAGACGTGCGAGCGCGTGCACCGGAGAAAATGCGTCGATGCCCGGGCTGTCAATTATCTTTTTAAACTCGGCCGCGGCCTCATTGCCACGCCGCTGTTTCAGGTAGAGCTTTCCACGAAAATAAGCGTTGTTGATGCCGGTCACGATGCCAAAATCGTAACTCTTAATCGACTCCAATAACTGAATTGCCTGATCGATGTTGCCGCGGCTGTTTTCCATTTCCGCGCGCGCCATCGGCGTGACGATCGACGCGATCACGGTGTTCTCCGGATAGAGCTTGTGCATTTCATCCAGCAACGACTGCGCCTGGCTTTGGTCGTCGCAGGCGGCATAGACCAGCGCTGCGTTCGCCAGGATCATTTGCCCGCGCAGCAACGAGAGCGCTTCTTTAACGCTGTTCTTCGCGTCCGAACATTTGTCGAGGTAAAGGAAGTTTGTCGCGAGCGCCATTTGTCCCTGTGCGGCGCTCTCTTTCCGGCCCTGCACTTTGAACATCTCCACCGAACGCCGCTTTAGTTCCTCGGCCTGCTTCCAGTTGCCGAAGTACATCGCGGTTTCTGATGCAGCACCCGTAACGTCGGCTTCGTACGGCTTACCTTTTGCCCACTCGATTTCCCGATCCATTCCTGCCTGGTCACGCCGCAGAAAAGAAAACAAGTACTTCGGGAAATGAGCGCCAAGAGAATCGGGATTGATGCGCTCCATCTCCTTCGCGGTCGCTTCGGCTTCGTCGAACCGTCCGAGCCCGATAAAACTAGAGAGCAGGTTGTCGCGCGCACTGATATTGTCCGGGCTCAGTCTGACTGCTTCCAGAGCTTCTTTCAGCGCGTCGTCATAACGACCAAGAATCTTGTAGTTGATGGACAAGTTGTTGTGCGGAATAAAATCGTTCGGATAGAGCTTGGCCCACGTCTGCAACGTCTCGATGGTCTTGTTGGTATCGCCGGCTATATACGTGTAGTACTTCTCGGTGATGTAAAGACGTTCGCGTTCGCTGACGCGGTCGCGCAGGTCGTACGCCTTCTGCGCGTACTCCTTCGCCGCTTCCATCTCCTGCATGTTGCCGTAATGCACGCCGATGCGCGCCCAGGCCATTGCAAAGTTCGGATCGAGTTCGACCGCACGTTTGTAGAATCCCAACGACTCGCGCGCGTTACCTTTCGAGCGTTCCTCGTTGGCCATCGCGTACGCCTTCAACGCGTCCAATGAAGCGGTTGTGGCCTGCTCGATGCTGACGTCGTATTTCTGCATCGAACTGAGCGACTCGCCGAGTTTTTTGCGCAGGTTCCAGGCTGCTTTGCTGAGTGCGGAAAGAACTTTCTCTTTACTCTCTGCCTCGATCTGTTCGCTTGCAAACGCAACACCCGAACGCGGATTCACCGCTTCGAGCGTGATGTTGTAATGAGTGCCGAGACTCGCGATCGAACCAGTCAGCAACGCGCGAATTCCCTGCCGTTCACAGATCTCACGGCCGACGTCGCGCGTGATTCGTTCGTCAGGCGATCGGCCCATGAAGCGCAGTGTCTCGCGCACGCGCTCTTCCGGAAACAAGTTCAAGTAAGGCGTTTGACCGAGATGAACTGCGAGTGCCTGTTTCAGCGTGCCGTCAAAAACCGGTTCGCCGGTGGTGTTGACGAAGTCCGCGAGCAGAACAGTGTCTTTGTCGGTGAGCGGTTTATAACGGTTGTAATAGAAGTAGAAACCGGCGGCGGTTCCGGCAAGCAACAGAATGGCGAGAATCGCGGCCGCGACTTTGTGACGTTTGATCTCCGTCGCGATGTATTCCGCGCTCGAGAGTTGCGTAACGGTTTTTGTCGGGACTGCGCGCTCGGGTGTTGTGTGCGCGATGACGTCACCGCTCTTCACGGTGCTGTAAATCCCGGGCACCGAAGAACGTTCCAGCTCGGTTTCAAACTCGAGCCGTTGCTTGAGCCGGCGCAAATCCGTGAGCAGTTCCTTGATCGTCTGGTAACGTTCGTCACGATCTTTACGCAACGCCTTCATCACGATCCAATCGAGCTCGGCGGGAACGTTTGGCGCGTAACGCGCCAGCGGCGGCGGTTCTTTTTGCGTGATGCCCACGATCACGTCGGTCGACGTCTCGCCTTCGAACGGCGTGCGTCCGGCGACGAGCTCGTAAATCACAACGCCCAAACTCCAAATGTCGCTGCGCGCATCGACGGGTTTGCCGCGCGCCTGTTCCGGCGACATGTAGTGCGACGTGCCCATCACGACGCCCGCGTCCGTTTGCACAAACACGCGGGTCGAAGCTTCTCCGTCAGAAGAACTACGATCGACCGTTTCCGTCAACTTCGCCAGGCCGAAGTCCAACACCTTCACGTAGCCGTTACGGCGCACCATGATGTTGTCAGGCTTGACGTCGCGATGAACGATGCCCGCGGCGTGTGCTTCTTCCAGCGCGCTCGCTACCTGAACGGCGATGTCGAGTATTTCCGAAATCTCCAGGTGCGCCGCCAGAAATTTGCGACGCAGCGTTAAGCCGTCGATGTACTCAGTCGCGATGTAATGACGTCCGTTATCGGTTCCGACTTCGTGAATCGTGAGGATGTTTGGGTGATTCAGATTAGAAGCGGCCGACGCTTCCTGCTCGAAGCGTTGCAGCCGATCTTTGTTGGTCGTGTACTCCTCGCTGAGAATCTTGATCGCGACCTTGCGGCCGAGTTTCATGTCCTCCGCCAGGTAGACTTCGCCCATCCCACCCGCGCCGAGTTTTTCGAGAATCCGGTAATGAGAAATCTTATCTAAGTCCATGAGTCACGATTCAGCCGCGCGACTATTTCGTTGGTACTGCCTTCGATGCCGATCTGTTTCAATTTGCCGCTGTGACCGCTCACAATTTTTACGGCACTGCGCAAAACATTGAACGTCTTCGCCAAAATTCTGATCAACTCTTCATTAGCCGCGCCGTCGACCGGCGGCGCTGCGATCCGCACACGCAGTGCGCCGTTGTGTTCTCCCACCACTTCGCTGCGAGACGCTCGCGGTACGACCTGAACCTTGAAGACCACCTGACCTTTGCCAAGGGAATGAACAATCACCGCTTAACTGCTCTTGTTTAAAAAGCGACGGGAGCCGTGCGCAAAAGCGTTCCCGCAATCGCCGCCTGGAACAGCCACAGGATAAAGAATGCCACGATCGGAGAGATATCAAACCTGCCCAGCGGCGGGATTATATGCCGCAGTGGACCAAGCAACGGCTCAGTCGCGTCAACCAGAAACCGCATGAGCCGATTGCCATAACTGACCATGCCCCACGCAAACACGATCCGCATGAAGATCAAAAGAATGTAGAACGATACCAGGCCGTAAAGAATAAAGCCGAGCACCGAAACAATCGCTCCGCTGGCGGCGCTCGTGATCACACCTTCGACCGTCATCGCGAGCGTGGTTACGAGTTGCACCAGGAAGAAACCGAGCAGTATCGACACCAGGATGACAACCAACGGCGCGAACTTCGGATCGACGCCTACTTGCCGCAACGCGCCACGCACCGGAATAACAAACCCATCCGTCAGCCGCCGCAGCGTGATCGATGCCCAGCCAAACGGGTTCAAGTCCTTCGCATCGCCAATCATGCGCAAGATCATCAACACGATGATCCCGACGATAGCTGCTTGAATGGCCCAACTAATGAATAAAACTGTGCGGCTAATTACCAGCATATTGATTCACCACAAAGAGGCACAAAAGGCACAAAAGAGTAAACTTCGCACCTGCTCCTGTTATTTACTCTTATTATCTGCGCCTGCAAACGGCCCCGTGCTCCTTTCTTGTGCTTCTTGTGCATCTTTGTGGCCTCGTTCACCAAATATCGCGGTGCCGATGCGCACCATCGTCGCTCCCTCTTCGATTGCTACGGCAAAGTCGTGGGTCATACCCATCGACAACTCACCACTACGCTCGCCGAAAGCGCCTTTGCCTGCAAGTTCGTCGCGTAGTTCCCGGAGTCTACGAAAGTAAGGTCTGGCTTGTTTCGGATCCTCAAAAAACGGCGGCAGCGTCATCAAGCCGATCAATTCGAGCCGGTCGAGCTGTTGCACAGTCTCGGCCAGTTGTACCAACTCCTTCTCGTCAAGTCCCGACTTGGTTTCCTCTTGACCGAGATCGACCTGAATGAGCAACGGCAGCGACTCGCGTCCGACCTCTACGCACAAACGATCCAGTCGCCGGGCGAGATCAATCGAGTCGAGCGAATGGATGACATCAAATAGGCCCAACGCGCGGCGCACTTTGTTTGCCTGAAGGTGGCCGACGAGATGCCAGCGAGCGCCGGTGCCTCCGGTCTCGCTCCGTCCCACTTCCGGGATCTTCAACTCCGCTTCCTGCACTCGATTCTCGCCGAGGTCCGTCGCCCCGAGCTCGATCAATTCCCTTACCAGACCCGCCGGATGAGTCTTGCTGATGGCGATCAGCGTAACCTCCTCCGGTTTGCGGCCGCATTGTTCGGCAGCCGCCGCTATGCGACCCTTAACGTTCCCAAATCGTGCGGCAAGACCTTGCTCGTGGTCAACAACAGTCATCGCAGAACATAATACCTCAGGCTGCAAAACGAGATAGCGTGGCGGTGCGGCCTTTTGCCACAAAAGACCGTGCTCGTGTGTCAACGAAGGCAGGCAGTTGATCGGTTCGCAGCGCCAGCAACCGGAATCGCTTACGCCACCCACGATTTTTCCAGCAACTTTTCGCCGGTTGACACCCTCTAAACTCGTTCGCATAATGGCAACCCGTTCCATGCGGATGTGGCGGAACTGGCAGACGCGCAGGTCTCAGAAGCCTGTGATGGTGACATCGTGGAGGTTCAAGTCCTCTCATCCGCACCAAACGCAATAATTTTTACGGCGGGTCTGTTAAGCGGACTCGCCGTTTTTTCGTTTGTAACACAGGGCGCGCAATATTCCTGAAGTTCAAAAATAATTTGTCACGGATTTTCAACGCCCGGTGTTTTCGAAATAAGAGGTCCAGTCTGAAAGGGGAGTATTAATGAACGTCGATCAAGCAGCTCTGAAGGAAACCGACAATTTGGGACCTGCGGGCATGAGCAATCAAATGTCCGACAGAACGGTGCGTTTGAAGCTTGCTGAGCGGCCGGACCGCGACCGGATTCAACGTGTTGTCGATCTGGCTGATGCTCTTTTAATAGAGGCGGAGACTCTAGCTCGTGATAAGGCTTTCACAGAGGAGGCAACCAGACTCAAACCATTGGATATTCTTGGAGGTATCAGCTTTTACGACGAAGTACAACGGTTTGAGACTCACTTGATCAAAATGGCGCTGGCTGAAACCGGGGGTAATCAAGCGAAGGCAGCCAGACTGCTGGGAATCAAAGCCACGACTCTCAATTCCAAAATAAAGCTCTTCAACATCGAAGTTGGCTAGGGCCGACCTGCCGTCTTCATTTCCCGTTTTTTAATTTACAGCCTCTGACGTCCCGAGCATCTCCGGCTCGGTGACGTCGGAGACTGTCAACATCTGTTCCTCATAGAGATTCGAATCTATCAACGTTTGTACGATGTATCGTCCGGCCTTCGGGAAGGTTACGTTGACGAAGAAGCTGATGTTGTCGGCGAAGCCTCCGCCGGCGGCAATCTCGAAACGAGTCGGTTGGGAGACGACAATCGGCTGCTGCCGATCGGGTGTGAGAATACGAACCTCGGATAAGTAACTGCCCTGTCCCTGCCAGTGACTGACGACGGCAAACTTAATCAGCGAGATCGGGACTTGTTGGACCATGATGTTCTGGAACACGCCCATGAACGACAACTTGTTCCCGGCCTCGAGCCGCACGTCGTCGCAGAAAAGTGTGTAGAGCAATTTGAGATTCTTTGGTTCAGTGCTACTCATGGGTGTGTTTACTCCAACATCTCCTTGAATGCTTGTTCGTCGATTACCGCAACGCCGAGCGACTGCGCTTTGTCGAGTTTTGAGCCGGCAGCGTCGCCCGCGACGACGTAGTCGGTCTTTTTACTCACTGAAGAATTGACGCGCCCGCCGCGTGCTTCGATCTGTGCTTTCGCGTCGTCACGCGTAAAGCCCGCTAATGTTCCGGTAAGCACAAATTGCTTGCCTGCGAAGCGCTCGTCGAGCGAAGCGCTGATCGTGCGCGTGTTTTCGGTTTTTACGCCGGCTGCTCGCAGCCTATCACAAAGCGCGCGATTCCCTTCATCGTCAAACCAGTCGCGCACACTTTCGGCAACTGTCAGTCCGATCTCCGGAATCGCGTCCAACTCTTCGACAGTCATCTCTGCGAGACGTTCGAGTGAGCTCGCCTCGTGGGCCAGGATGCCTGCGGTTCGTTCACCGACGTGGCGAATCCCGAGTGCATAGACGAGGTTCGTCAAATCACGGTTCTTGCTCGCTTCGATCTGTTCGAGCAGATTCGTGGCTGACTTCTTCGCCATGCGTTCCAGGCCCGCGACCTGGTCCAGCGTCAACGAGTAAAGATCGCCGACGTCATTCACAAGCTTTTGCTCTATCAGTTGTTGCGCCAACGCTCCGCCCAGCCCTTCGATCCGCATCGCACGCCGCGAGGCAAAGTGCAGCAACCGGCCCATCAACTGCGCGTGGCAGTCCGCAGCCACGCAACGCGGGACCACTTCGCCTTCCACCCGTGAAATCAATCCACCACAAACCGGACACGTTTCGGGCGGTACAAAATCCCTTTCCTTTCCGGTACGTTTGGAAGTGATGACGCTCAACACTTTGGGAATGATCTCGCCGCTCTTCTCAATCATTACCCAGTCGCCGATCTTCACTCCCAGGCGCTTGATCTCGTCTTCGTTGTGAAGCGTTGCACGCGACACGGTCGTGCCGGCTAAGAAAACTGGCTCCAAATTAGCTACCGGTGTTAGGGCGCCGGTCCGGCCGACCTGAACTACGATGTCGAGCACCTGGGTCGAGGCCTGCCGCGCCGGATACTTGTAAGCGATGGCCCAACGCGGCGCTTTTGACGTTGTGCCAAATTCATCCTGCAACGCGGTGGAATTAACCTTCACGACAAGGCCGTCGATCTCGTAACCGAGATCGTCGCGCAGCGCTTCTTGCTCGTTCGCGAAGTCGATGACTTCATCGATCGTCTTGCAAACCTTGCGATGTGGATTCACGCGAAAGCCCGCGGCCTGTAGCCACTCGAACGCTGCCTCGTGCGTCGCAAACGGCTTGCGTCCACCACCACCGGCGAACAGATCGTAAACAAACATGTCGAGCTTGCGGCGCGCGACGAGACGTGAATCGAGTTGCCGGATTGCGCCCGCCGCGGCGTTGCGCGGATTCGCAAACCGCGGCTCGCCTGCTTCCTCACGTTCCGCGTTCGTCTTCTCAAACACATCGAGCGGGATAAAAACCTCGCCACGTACTTCGATGTTTGTGTCGATCACTTTTACATCGCTTTTGAGACGCAGCGGCACGGTGCGAATCGTCTTCGCGTTCTGCGTCACGTCTTCGCCGATGCGTCCATCACCACGCGTGACACCGCGCACCAGCAGGCCGTCCGCATACTGCAGCGACAAAGAAAGGCCGTCGATTTTTAGCTCCGCGACGTAATCGAGCGGGCGGCCCTCGGCCAGTTTTTGGCAGCGCTCGTCGAACGCCCGCAGCTCGTCGATGTTGTAACTATTGTCGAGCGAGAGCATCTGCCGGCTGTGGACCACCTCGGGAAAACCCTCGGCGGGCCGGCCGCCAACTCGCTGCGTCGGACTGTCAGGCGTGATTAAGTCAGGATTGGCCTGCTCGAGCTTTTGTAAACGTTCGAGCAGCTCGTCGTATTCGCGATCGGAGATCTCCGGGGCGTTGTTGACGTAATAAAGTTCATCGTTACGTCGAATCTCCTGTCGCAGTTTCTCGATCTGGCGTGCGGTTGCCTTCGCGGCCAAAAGTCACTCCTTCTTTTCTGCGTGTTTCGTGCGCGGCAGCGGCGCTGTCGGTTTGCTGTCTTCGTTCACTGACGATTCGGCCGTGTGTTTCGACTTCGTTTCCGCCAGTTTGTGAAGCACGCGCCCAACGAGCTTGATGCTTTGCAGAAAGTCGTCGATGCGGATGTTCTCGTCCGGCCCGTGGGGATTCGATCCGGCATATTCAGTGCCAAATGAAGCGACCGGCGTTGGCGGCTGCGACACACCACAAACCGCACCCACTGGTCCACTCGATGGATCCATCGGATACACAATAGCCGGGCGGCCGTAAACTTCCGCCATCGACTCTACTACCGCGCGCGCGATGGGCGACTTTGCCGGCGACTTCGCCAGCGGCGCACTTCCGAGCTCGATGATCTCAATGTCTTTGAAACCGCGCACGTCGAGATGTTCGCGCAAAAGCACGACGACGATCTGCGCCGTCAAGTCCGGCACGAGACGGAAATCGAGACGCGCCATCGCAGTACTCGGCAAGACTGTTTTAGCGCCCGCATCAGTGTGGCCCGTATGAATGCCGCAGATCGTGCAGGTTGGACCAAAGATGTGTTCCTTGATCAGCGTCTGACCTTTCATCGCCCGCACCCAGCTACTGATGCGAAACTCACGTTTCAGTTCCGCTTCGTCGAGTTCGATGGTCTTCAACGCTTCCACGTCTTCATCGCTGATCGGAGCGACGTGCGAAGAAAAGCCATCGATGGTAATGACGCCTTTTGGTGAGGTAATGGTCGCGAGCGCCTGCACGAGCCGCCACGCGGGATTGGGAACAATCGTGCCCCACTTCGAATGCAGATCCGAGCGCGCGCCAAACGCACGCAGTTCGAGAAAAGTGATGCCTTTGAAACCGAGACTCACGACCGGAGTCTCTTTCGTGTCGCGCCCGCCTTCATCCCACAAACAGCCGTCGGCTTTCAAAAGGTCGGCGTGCTGGCTAGTGAAACTATAAAGACTCGGGCTGCCGAGCCCGTCTTCTCCTTCGATCAGAAAACGCAACGTGACCGGCAGTTTGCCAAACGTCTTTTGATAGGCTTCAACCGCGGCGAGACGAGCGATAAGGTCGCCTTTACTGTTGGCGGCGCCGCGGGCGTATAACTTTCCGTCCTGGATTGTGGCCGAGAATGGACCCGAGCTCCATTCGGTAAGGTGGCCCACCGGCTGGACGTCGTAATGGCCGTAGACTACAAAGCTCTTCGGACCGCTGCCGCACTCGCCGTAGATGATTGGATAACCCGAACCGATTCTGAATGTGCGTGTGCCGATGCCGACACGTTGCATCAATTGTTCGACCGTTTCGGCAATCGCACGCATGCCGGTGCCACGCGCGGCGACTGACGGCATCCGGCAAAGGCTTTGCAACCTCTCCGTAAAGTTCCGCGCGTGTCGATCGATATAGCGGTCAAACTTCGTGAAAGTCATTCGGGTCTGTCAGTTTTTCTGGGGCTCAAACAAAAGATAACGCGATTCTTCATCGCCGCGTTCGAAGGCGGCGCAAACGAAGCCTTGCGCGAAGACACTTTTAAATTCTTCTCTGACGCGCGTCTGAACTTCACGCGCGAGTTGCGGATCGCGTTTCACTAACGCACTCCACTCTGCCGGAATCGCCACGGACGCAACCGGCTGTGCCGCAATCTCATGCTTTAATCCAGCGCCAAATGCCACCACGCGCTCCGAATTCAAGTCCCAACGAGCGAAGAGCCGGTCGCTTTGCAATCCCGGGCGCTCCTCCGCGTCCTGCGTCGGATCGGCGAAGTAGTCAGTCCCGTAAAAATTATCGCCGTATGTGTCAACCGTCGCGCCGAGCCGGTTCAAATTGAAATGCGCATTTCGCGCCTGCATCGGGTCCCACGTCCACTTTATAAATGTTCGTCCTTCGGAGAGCGCCTTTTCGCGCTGCGCCCACTTCAGCCGCGCACCGATGCCTTTGTTCTGATAGTCCCTGGCCACCGCCATCATGTGCGAGTAGCCATAAATCTCGTTGTCCGGCCGCACTGCCGCGAGGTGATGAACAAAACCAATCATGCGGTCCGCGACAAACGCGCCGAGCGTCCAGCCCCCGGCCTGCCGCGACACGATCAAATGCCGGCGCGGAGAGATTTCGAGATCCGGAAGTCCAAATGCCTCTTTTTGAAGGGCAACACAATTATCAAACTCTTCGATGGTCGTACACTCACGAATCTGAATCTCATCCATGCGTTAGCAGTCTTATCCTTCGCTATCGTTAGCGTCTAACCTTTTGGTGGCCGCGCCGGCATGCTAATCCTTGCTTCCAAACCACGCGGCACGCCGTTTTGTAACTCCACGCTTCCGCCCATCATTTCAAGCAGCTTGCGGCCGATGATAATTCCAAGCTCGTTGATGTTAGGTTCGTGCGCGGAGGTGCTGTGCTCGGGATCGAAAACTTCCGACGTGTCTTTCGGCTGCTCGCCATTGTCTTTCACGCGGATATCCAGATTCGCACGGTCGTCGACGTTCACCGAAACCTTCACGGTTTCGCCGGCAGGACTGCGACTCACGGCCCAGGCAATAAAGTTGAAAATGACCTGCCGCAGTTTTCCCTGGTCCGAGACAACGGTCGTGATCTCCGGCGCGACTTCGTACTCGATCTTCACCTGCTGCTTGTGAGCCATGCGTCCGGCGGCCGCCACCGACTCGCGCAACGTCTCGCGCAACGGAAACTCCTGCAGGAAAACTTCGGTTTGGCCCGCCTCGATACGCGAAAGATCGACCAGTTGGTTCAAACTCGCCTGTAGTTGAAACCCGGAATCCTGAACCTTCTGGCAAAAGCGGCGCTGTGTTTCGGTCAGTTCTTCCTGGTCTAACAAGATCTCGCTGAAACCGAGAATCGACGTCAGCGGTGTGCGCAGTTCGTGCGACATCCGCGCCAGAAACAGCGACCGATAGTGCGAAACTCGCCGCAGCTCCCGGTTGGCTTCTTCCAGCTCCGCGGTGCGCTTTCTGAGTTCCGCGATCAGTTCTTCGACGCGTTGCGGTGAGTTTTCCGGACCCGCGGCTGCGTCGTCTGGTTCTGGCGATCTGTCGACACCTTTACGTGCTGTTTCGCTCATAGACCTCAACCTGCTTGAAGACGGTTTCATCCTCGGGGGTCGGACAGAGATTTTAATGTGGCATCACTATAGAATCCGCCTCCGCCCCTGTCAAAGCCTTGCTTTTTTCGTTTAGGATGTGTCGAAGATGACTGGTCAACTCAGCGAGCACCCGCTGGCGGAACTAATTCGCGAAATATCCCTCAAATCCCTCGCCGGCAAACTCCAACTCGAACACGAGCGCATAAAGGTCGTCATCTATTTTGCCAACGGCGAACTGCTCTATGCTGCGGCAAACCTGCGCACCTTGCGCCTGCGCGAATACCTCTTGAAAGCCGGGATTAACGAAGCGGCCCTGGCACGTTACGGCGAACGCCGGCCCGACCTTGATCTTGCAAAAGCACTCGTTAAAGACCACCTGCTCACGCCGGCAACTGCCGAACAGGTCCTGACCAAACAGGTCACGGACGTGCTGCGGCTCGCGCTCTCATGGACGGAAGGCGCATGGGAATTCGATGAACGCGCACGTTTGGACGAGCAAACGAAACTCAAAATCGACATCACTTCACTGTTTCTCGAAACGGGGCGGCGGACGCCACCGAAGTTTGCCGCGTCGCGCTTTCGTCTCCCAATGGAGCTGATCTCCCCGGTCTCCCCAGTATCGTCGCCTCTCGGATTCGCAAACCTGCTGTCAACAGAAGTCTTTCTTCTTTCCCGGCTCGATCGCCCGACATCTTTGCAGGACCTTATCTCTGTCAGCGGCGTAAGCGAGAACGAAGCGTTTGTTGTCGTGTACTCACTCGCGCTCGCCGGCTTTCTCGAACGCGAACACTGGAACGAAAAGTTTCGTGGCGAACGTGTGGCGGCTCAACCCGAGCCGGAAAAACCAGCCCCACCACTGCCTCCCGCACCGCCGGAAGAAAAGCCTGAAGCAGACGTCGAACGCTTTCTTGAACGACTCAACAATGCACAAACGCATTACGATGTGCTTGACGTGACAAAAGAATCGTCACCGGCGCAGATGAAGATCAAGTACTACGAGCTCGCCCGTCGTTACCATCCGGATCGATTTCGCAGGGCCGACCCTTCACTGCTGGCACGCACTGAATCCGCGTTCGCGCGCATCACGCAAGCGTACGACACGTTGCGCGACGATCGTCTCCGCGCAAACTACGACGCCAAACTCGCTGCACGCCAGAGAGCTCAACAAGTCGTCGACGCAACGGCACAACCGAAAACCGAAACGCCCGTGACGACAACACCAACTGCGATGCCCGACGCACCGCCCCAACCCGCTCGTTCTGCAGCCGAACGCGCTGAAGCCCAGTTCAAAGAAGCGCTCGCTGCACTCGAAACCGGCGAACGTAAAGTAGCCATCGGACTTTTCGCTGCGGCCGCGAACGCCGCTCCGAAAGAAGCTCGGTATCACGCCTTTTACGGCCGGATGTTGGCGGAACACGAGCACACTCGGCGCACGGCCGAAGGCGAACTACAAGCAGCGATAAAACTCGACCCTAAGAACGCCGAATATCGTGCGATGCTGGCGGAGTTGTATCGCGATTTGGGTCTCATGCTGCGTGCGCGCGGCGAGGCCGAACGCGCCCTCGCCACCGATCCAAACAACCAAAAGGCCAGGGACCTGTTGCGTGCGTTGAAATCAGTGTGATGAAATTGGGCGACATGGCCGCACTCCAACAAACAGAGTTAATCGACAAAGCAGCCGCTGAGGCTTTTGCGGAGCTCGCGAAAACCGCGGATCGTTTCGAACGTTACGATCATCCGCATGCGCAACGCATCGCCATCATTGCCGATGAGATCGCGATGATGTTTCATCTGGCGCGTCACGATCGCGGATCGCTGCACGCAGCGGCGCTGTTGCACGACCTCGGCGAAGTGGCGATGGAACGCGATTACATCCAGGCATCGCGGCCATTGACCCTCGAAGAACGGATTGACCTGTCGCGGCATCCGGTGATTGGGGAACGTGAGGCTTCGCGCTCGGGCGCAGATCGCGCGGCGCAATTGTTGGTGCGTTGGCATCACGAGTGGTGGAACGGCGCCGGTTATCCTGATGCTCTGCGACGCGAAGAGATTCCGCTCGCCGCGCGCATCCTGCGTGTGGCCGACACGTACGCCGCGCTCACCGATGCGCGCCCGTTTCGCGCCGCGTGGGGTGAAGCTGAAGCGCGGCGTGAGATTGAAGATCGTGCGGGAATTGAATTCGATCCGGCTGTGGTTCGTATGTTTCTCTCGATGGATCCGCTGCCTGAGATGGCATCGTATGCTCGCCGTGCGGGTGAAGAGCCGGCGATTGAGACGGAGTCGAAAAAAGATCGCGGTTGGAATTTGTTTTCGTCGTTTTCGAAATAGGAGTTTCCCGCAAAGGCGCAAAGGCGCTAAGTTAGAGGCCCATTCTTCTTTGCGCCTTGGCGCCTTTGCGGGAACCTTTTGAAACCTATGCTGCAATTTCCCAATGGTTGGTTGGCGTTTGAGCTCGGCGTGTTGCGCCGTTTGAAGTTCAGTTCCGTGGCGTTGCCGTTCACCGGTGAACCGGAGCTAGCCGTGCAACTCAAGCAGGCGAAAGTTCGCGTGGCCGCGAACGATCCGATGATCTGGTCGCACACGAAAGCACTCGCTCTCATCGAAAACAATATCGACAAGCTCAACGAAGAAGAGATTCAGGCATTAACTGACGACGCGTATGTTCCCTGGGAAAGAATCAACAACCCGGCGCTGCTGAAGTGGTTCAATGAAACTGACGCGTGGTGGTTTGATAATCTCCATCTGAACGCGCAGCAGCTCGATCCTTACAAGCAGGCGCTTGCGCTGACGGCCGGCATGATGACCGGTGACTACGTGCTGTCGTTCAACGAAGAAACTCGTTCGCTGCGTAAGCCGCTTTCGCTGTCAGACACGTTTCGCCGCATGCTCGATTGTTTGCCGAAGGCCCAGGACAACGGCATGCGCAATCAAAGCAGCAATCAGGACGTGCGCACTTTTGTTGCTGAACGGCATCACACGGATCTGCTCTTCCTGCGATTGCCGGTTCCCGTCACACAAACTCCGATTGCGAGAGATCCCCTCATCACCTGGCGCGAAGAATGGCTTCGCGGCAGCGACGATTTCTGGATCGACTTCGAAAGCGCGCGACAGGCGCGGCTCGGTTCGCCGGTGCAAAGCAAACAGCAATACCTCGGCTTTGTCGAAGATCTGCTGCGCAGTGCGCAACACATTCCCGTTTGGGCCATCGCACACACGGAGAACGGTTTCATTTCGAATGATGAACTGGTTGAGAAAGTGAGCCGCGTGCGGAAGGTAGCGCAGATCTACTCCAAAGACTTCTCCGACATGCTCGGCGTCCGTGCGTCTATGATCGTTGCGAACGCCTAGCGAACGAACCTGTAACCGACGCCTCGGACGGTTAACAGGTGACGCGGGCGTGAGGGTTCGTCTTCCAAATATTTCCGTAACCGGACAATAAAGTTATCAATGGCTCGCGTGTCGGTGTCTTCGCGCAGTCCCCAAACCTCTTCGAGTATCGCGCTGCGCGAAACATTCTTTCCCTCGTGATCGATCAGGTAGCGCAAGAGTTCTGCTTCCATCAGCGTGAGTTGCACTGTTTGTTCTTCCGAGCGCAGTTCAAGTGCTTCGAAGTCGATCGTCTTGTTGCCGACGGCCACAACACTGCCGTCGTTTTTTGTTTGGTCTTTTCGAAACCAATCGCGCCGGCGCAACAACGCATTGATCCGCGCCAGCAACACTGACAGATCAAACGGCTTGGGCAAATAATCGTCGGCGCCAGCTTCAAATCCGCGCAGCACATCCTGCGCCTGGCCGCGCGCGGTCAACATCAAGATCGGAACGAAGTATCCCTGTGCACGCAACTGCGAGGCGAGCGAGAAACCGTCCATGCCAGGCAACATCACGTCGAGCACAACGACGTCATACGCCTTCGCGGGATCCGCGAGCAACGGATACGCCTCCTCGGCGCTACCCGCCACATCAACCTCATACCCCTCGGCTTTAAGGTTGTAACGCAGCCCATCCGCCAGGTGCTTCTCGTCTTCAACTATCAGAACCGCACTCATCTGAATTTATTAATATCTGTGTTTTCTGTGGCTCACACTCTTGGAAGCTGAACCGTAAACGTGCTGCCGTGACCGGGGCCGGCGCTCTCGGCGTAAACGCGCCCGCCATGTTTCTTCACTACTGACTTCACAATAAACAATCCCAACCCCGTTCCCTTCACCCGAGCCATGAACCGCCCGGGCACGCGATAGAACCTTTTGAAGATGCGCTTCAGTTGCGACTGCGGAATGCCGATCCCCTGATCGGCCACGCGCACCGTCACGCGTTTGTCGTCAGCCGCCGAAACCGAAACCACCACCCGCACTTCTTCATCCGAATACTTCACCGCATTGTCGAGCAGGTTCGCAAACGCCGCGCGCAACTCGTCGAAGTCGCCCGACACGCGCACGTTATTCGCTTCCGGCGACTCCGTGTACATCAAATGCGTTTCGTTCAATCCATACTGCACCCGCGCCAGTTCCAAACACTCGCGCACCATCTCGCCGAGGTTGATCACCGACTTCGCAATGTGCCGTCCTCGGTGCCGCGTTCTGCTCGCGCGCAACACTTGTTCGACCGTTTTCGACAGCCGATCGCTGTCGGCGAGCATAATGTTGTAAAACTCCTGCCGCTGTTGCGCGTCGACGTCGCGCGTCTTGAGCGTCTCGAGATAAAGCCGAATCGACGCTACCGGCGTCTTCAGTTCGTGCGTGACGGCATTGATAAACGCGTCGTGCTGCTCGTTGCGCCGTATCTCGCGAATCAAAAACGTCGTGTTGAGCACCAGTCCGAAGATCAGCAGGTTAAAAAAGACGATTCCTAAAACGAGTAGCGCAACCTCGCGCCAGTTCAGAATGATCCAGCCGACGCTCAACGCCACTGCCAGCGCCACCAGGCACACACCTAACGTGATGAAGAACGCAACGGATTTTCTACGGCCTGGTCTGACGCGCATCGGGCGGATTGTAGCAGCGAACCCCAGTGAATCCTCAGTGAATCCTCCGTGAATCCTCCGTGAATCAACGCAACGTTCGAGGCAGGCGCACCCACCCACTTGCAAACAGGACCAACCACACAATCCCCGCCACACCCGAAAGCAAACCGGCAATCACGGTCAGCGTTCGCGCCGAGATCAAGTGCAGCGACCAACCCGCGAGTCCGGTCGACAACGCCCAGATCAACATCTCGCCGGCGCGATCCGTGGTCGAAACTCGACCGCGCAGATCGTCACGCACCAAACGCATCAGCAGCGTTTCCTGAACGGCAAACTCCGCCCCCAGCAGCGCACGCGAAATCAGCAACAACACGCACGACGACCATAACGTCGGCATCACGCCTGACAATCCAAACAGGATTCCCTGAATCAGCAGGCTCCAACCAATAAACGCCACGGTGCGTTGCTTCATTTGAAAGTAGATGCCGACGCGGCGCGCGATCAGCATCCCCAGAAACAAACCCATGCCGGCTGCAAAGTACAACGCCGCCACTGCCGAATCCGGTTTAATCCCGCTCTCGTCGGCAAACACTAACGCGCCCAACCGGTCCGCGATCAGATTGCTCGCGCCGCCGCCGATGGCCCAGATGATGTTGATCGCGAGAATCGCGGCAACTGGCGCATGCGTCACGATGTACGACCAGCCTTCGCGTATGTCAGACCAGTAACCCCGGTAAAGACTAGCCGCCTGCGCCATTTGCACAACTTCAACCCGGCGTTGGCGTGTCTCTTCTTCCGGCACCAGCCACACCGAATATGCTGACCCGATAAACGAGATCGCGTTGATGATGAACGCAGCCGAATAACCAACGTACGCCGCGGTCCAGCCGCCCAGAGCTGCTCCCAGCGCCATCAGCAGAAAGCGCGAGGAGAACATCAGCGCATTGCCCGCGAGCAGATCGCGTTCGCCCGTGATGTTTGGTACCGCAGCATTTTTCGCAGCTTCGAAGAACGTGCCGAAGACCGAAAGCAACACGGTGCAAACATACGCGATCCATAAATCCTGTGGTCCACGGATCAGCAATGGTCCAAGCGCCACGGCCACGCGCAAGAAGTCGGTCACGATCATGACCGTGCGCCTTGACCAGCGATCGACAAAGGCACCGGCTAGCGGAGCAAACAACGTGAACGGAACGAGCCGCGCAATGAGCACGATCGTCGTCACCTCCGGCGCCGCATGCGATACAACCCGGACCAGTCCGAGCACAGCAATGAAGTTGAACCAGTTGCCGAGTTCGGAAATGACCTGTCCGATCCACAATCGTCGAAACGAGTGATTGCGGCGGAGTAGTTGTATGTAAGTCAGCGAATCCATTTTCAGTTCACTAAAAAAGCCGCCCGACTATCAGGCGGCTCGCGATCTGCGTCGTTCTTGGGGAACGTTCAACTACCAACAAATCGCGGCGGCCGTTTTTCTAAAAATGCTGAAACACCTTCTGCAAAATCCTTCGTCCTCCCTGCTTCGATCTGCGTTTGACGTTCCAAATCGAGTTGGTTCTTATAAGTATTAACCGCACTCGCTTCGAGTAGCCGTTTGATCTGCCCGATCGCGGCGGTCGGCGCGTTTGCGAGTTTCTCCGCCATGGCCATCACCTGGCTCATCAATTCACCGTCAGCAGCGACTGAATTAATCATTCCCATTTCAGCGGCGCGCTGCGCGGTGATCAGGTCGCCCGTGAACATCATTTCAGCAGCGCGTTTCCACCCTACGAGCCGCGGCAGTATGAAAGTTCCACCACAATCAGGGACCAGGCCGATCTTGATGAACGCCTGATTGAACTTCGCGCTCTCTGCCGCGACCACGAGGTCGCAAGCGAGGGCGAGATTACAGCCACCGCCTGACGCCACACCGTTGACGGCGGCAATGAACGGCACCGGCGTTTGACGAATCAACAGGATCGATTCGTTCAGTATTTGCAACGGCTCATCGAAGAATGCTTCTACCCGTCCTTCGCTGCTCGCCATTTCCTGCATCTCGCGTAAATCACCACCGGCGCAAAACGCACGGCCCGAGCCCGTCAGCACGATCGCGCGCGCGCCGTTTTCGAGCGCCTCATGGACCGCGGCGTTGAAGTCTTTCGCCGTTTGGACCGTCAGCGCGTTTAGACGATCGGGTCGATTCAGCGTCAGCACACAGATCGACCCGTGCATCTCCAATTGGATCGTTTCGTATTTCATCAAACCTTCTGATCGACGTCAGGCGCGAGGTTGTGCGCGACTCGCACTAAAACAATCGCTACACAAGACCGGTCTGCCTGACGACGGCTTGAACGGAACTGAATCGTTCTTGCCGCATTGATCGCAAGTAATGTCGAATCGCTGACGATCGCCACCTGAGGGCCTCGAAGAACTGCCAAAGTTGGCCCGGCGTGCGTCACGACACGGCTTGCAACGTTTTGGATGGGTTAGATTACGTTCCCGATAATACTCCTGTTCCCGTTCGGTAAATGTGAACGGAGAGCTGCACTCCGAACACGTTATTTCAAGATCTGGCATCGCGTTTCTCCACGAGGGTGAACTGAGGACATCCACTCTCTCTGCTCTACGGAGCGCTGGCGTGGCGTTTCTTTCAACCACTGGTTGTGGGGCGAAAGCGCTTTTTCTCAAACACTACGCCGAAAAGCTGGCGTCCCGACTGGTTTAATTGGTCCTGAGTTTACTCCAGCAAATGAGTGTATTCAAACTTTTATTCTGAAAATGTTGTTGCGTGATCTCTTCACCATAGACCGCGGATTGTGGCGTCCACGCCACACGACCTTCTTCCAGGTGCGTAAATTCACTCGGCACAGGTGTTGCTCCTGACTTTTGGCGAAGATGCAGACTATTAACTGGTTGGGCCCGACAGATTGATCAAACAGACTACCCTCGCTTCCACCGTTGAGACTGATGGGATAGGTCTGCACACCGCTGTTCCGGTGCAGATCCGTTTGCTTCCCGCGCCTCCTGATACCGGCTACGTCTTCCGCCGCACCGATCTTGGTGGCTTTGAGATTCCCGCTACAGTTGAGTCTGTCGCGAATTGTGGTTACGCCACGACCCTCATGCGCACCGGCGTGATGTTGTCGACGGTGGAACACTTACTCGCCGCGCTGCGTGGTCTGAACGTCGACAATGTTTTCATCGAGGTCGACAATCTCGAGATTCCGATCATGGACGGTTCGGCCGAGAACTTCGCCGAGATCATTGAACGTGCCGGCATCGTCGAACAGCCGCTCGCCCGGCGTGCGTTGCTCGTGCGCGAGAAGGTCTCGTTCGAACAAGGCAATCGCCGCATCAGCATCGAACCGGCAGACACGTATCAGATCGATTGTCTTATCGACTTTTCGCACCCGCTGATTGGCGTTCAAAGTTTGTTTGTGGAACTAAGCAATGGCGCTTTCAGCCGCGACATCGCGGCGGCGCGAACGTTTGGTTTCACTGAAGAGATTGAGGCGCTGAGAAGAGCGAACCTGATTCGCGGCGGCTCACTCGACAATGCGATCGTACTGACGGATGAAGGAATGTTGAACGAAAACGGATTGCGTTTTCGCGACGAGTTTGTGCGTCACAAGATACTCGACATCATTGGCGATCTCGCGCTGTTGGGAATGCCGATACTCGGCAAGGTCGTCGCGGAACGCAGCGGTCACATCCTGCATGCTGGATTGATGTCGAAACTGCTGCGCGTGAGGTCCGCGTGGGACATCGTTGATATGAGGTAAGCCACAAAGAGGCACAAAAAGCACAAGACAGTTAACTCGTAACTGTTTTCTTTCTCTTGTGCTTCTTGTGCCTCTTTGTGGCTTTAGAGTCCACTCCTCACGATATCGTGAACCCGAATTATTCCTACACATCTCTGATCACCATCGATCACCGGTAGGACGGAGATCTGCGACGGGCGATCTTCCATCAATTGCAATGCGTCGTAAGCAAGCACTTCCGGCGTTGCCACAGTTGGCTGGCGCGTCATGAAGTCGTCGCAGGTTAGGTTTGCTAATGACTCGTGACTCGTCTGCTCGATGGCTCTACGCAAATCGCCGTCGGTGATGATTCCCGCAAGATGTCCGGCTTCGTCAACCACACAAACGGCTCCCAGTCCGCCCTTGCTGATCGCACGCACCACTTCAACCCACGACGAACCCACCGCAATCGTCGGATTCTCACCGTCCTTGTGCATCAGATCGCCGACACGCAGAGTCAATCTCTTGCCTAAGCGTCCGGCCGGATGATTCACGGCAAAATCGTCAGACGTCAGGCCCTTCACTTTCATCACCGTCATTGCGAGCGCGTCGCCGATCGCGAGCGCAACTGTGGTGCTCGTCGTCGGCGCCAGGTTCAACGGACAAGCCTCTTTATCAACCGACGCATCAAGCACGACGTCCGCGCGGCGCGCGAGCGTGGAGTTGAGATTGCCGACGATCGCCACGATCGCCACCTGACGGTTCTTCAAATACGGCAGCATCGCGACGATCTCATCCGTCTCGCCGCTGTTGCTCAAGACAATCACCACATCGTTCGGTTGCACGATTCCGAGTCCGCCGTGCAACGCGTCCGACGGATGCAGGTACAACGCGGCAGTGCCCGCGCTCGTCATTGTCGCTGCGATTTTTTGCCCGATAATTCCCGACTTCCCGACGCCCAGAATCACGACCTTGCCTTTGCACGACGCGAGCAGTTCCACGACGCGTTCGACCGCCGGCGGATCGAGCCGTGTGGCCGTTTGGGCAATTGCGTCTGATTCGATTCGCAGCAGATTCTGGACTTCTGACAGGTGGGTCTTCGTCATTGTTGGCCTTTGATATACCGGCTCGGCTGACATTTGGCAAGTCGACTGCTCGTCGGTTATAGTCCCGGCTTCGTTCAGACGAAATTCAGACAAACGCGGTGACCGAATGGGCTTAATCAGTCTGCTTCCGAGAGAAGACCAGTATTTTGATCTGTTCACGCAGATGACGCTCTACATCTCCGCCGCCGCGCGCGAACTGAAGGAGATGCTCGCCGACAAGAACCACGCCTACGACGAATATGCGAAACGCATCAAGGGTCTCGAGCACGCCTGCGACGAACTGACTCACACCATCTCGACGCGGCTGAACAAATCGTTCATCACGCCTTTCGATCGCGAAGATATTTACATGATGTCGACGGCGCTGGATGACATTGTCGACCTAATCGACGATGCGGCGCACGCGATGATCATTTTTGACGTCAAGGAAATACCTGACTACGCACGCGACTTCGCCAACGTGATCGAGCGCATGGCGGAGGAACTCAAAGAGATTGTTTCAACGTTGAAGCGGCCCAAAAACGTGACGCAGCGGCTGGTGGAGATTCATCGTCTGGAAAATGAGGGCGACGATATTTATCACGCCGCGATTGCGGAGCTGTTTCACGATCCGCCGGACGCATTGACGGTGATTAAGTGGAAAGAAGTTTACGAGAAACTCGAAGCGGCGGTGGATCGCTGTGAGAACGTCGCCAATATCATTGAGAGCGTAATTATCAAACACACGTAGGTCATTGCCGATTGCCGATTTTTGATTGTCGATTTAACAGCTCGTCGGCATGAGCGGCACATATAAAATTGGCAATCAACAATCGAAAATCGACAATGCGATGACTGCAACCCTGGCCTTCGTCATCATCCTCGTTTTTCTCGCACTCGTTTTTGATTACATCAACGGCTTTCACGACGCTGCGAATTCGATCGCGACGGTCGTCTCGACGCGTGTGCTCTCGCCGGGCATGGCAGTGGTTTGGGCCGCGTTCTTCAACTTCATCGCGTTTGCGGTGTTTGGCACACGCGTGGCGAAGTCGATTGGCGACGGCGTGCGCATGGACGTTATCGAACCTGAGCTGCGGCTTTACGTTTTGTTGGCTGCTTTGCTCGGGGCCATCGTGTGGAACCTGATCACGTGGTATCTCGGCTTGCCGACCTCGAGTTCTCACGCGTTGTTGGGTGGTTACGCCGGCGCAGGTATTGCGGCGCATGGCGGTGTCAGTGGCTTGTTGAATACCGCGGTTTGGCTGCGTACGCTGAAGTTCATTGTGTTGTCGCCGATGATTGGCATGCTGCTCGGGTTCACGTTGATGGTGGCGGTTTTTTGGATCTTTCGGCGTTTCTCGGCAACGCGAGTCGACAAGATCTTCCGGCGTGGACAGCTTCTTTCGGCGGCTGCGTTTTCGTTGGGCCATGGCGGCAACGACGCGCAGAAAACGATGGGCATCATCACGGCGGTGCTGACGGCAGGTGGTGTTTGGGGAATGTCCTACAACGCCGACGGCTCGTTGCCGACGATTCCCACTTCGGTCGTGCTCGCGGCTCACGCTGCGATCGCGTTAGGAACATTATCTGGGGGTTGGCGCATCGTGCACACGATGGGCAGCCGCATCACAAAACTGAAACCGGTTGGCGGCTTCTGTGCCGAGACCGCCGCTGCTTTGACGCTGGCCTACGTAACCCTCACCGGCACTCCCGTTTCAACCACCCACACCATCACGGGCTCTATCGTCGGCGTGGGTGCCACTCGCCGTTTGTCAGCCGTAAAATGGGGCGTCGCCGGCCGCATTGTCTGGGCCTGGATCCTTACAATCCCCGCCGCCGCGTTCGTCGCCGCAGTCTCGTTCTGGGTCGTCTCGACGATTCACCGCCTCGCAAGTTAATCCCGGAGCCCCCGATACCCCAAGGTGAGTTGGTTCTCGTAGCTCAGCGACAGAGCAATCACCCCTTCGAAAAGATTTCTATCTGAGAGTAGGTGGAGTTCGTTCAGCGTCGGTGCCTAGTTTGGCGGATGGTGAAATGAATACCTGCCCACTTAACACACTCCTAATAGCCTGACTAAGATCCGCAACTATTCGTGATTTCAGTACATATCCCAAAGCACCTGTGTCTAACGCGGCTTGAAGGTAATCAGGGTCCTCGTGGACTGTCAGGAAGATTACCTTGGTGCGGGAACCTTCTGCTTTTAACCGGTTCGCGGCCTCGATGCCGGACACTTTCGGCATTGAGATGTCAAGAACACAAACGTCCGGGTGAGTTTCCGATTCAACACTGAGCAACTCCTCGCCGCCCGCAACTACCCCAACGATATCAAACTCTGATTCCAGCAGGTGCTCAATCGTGTCGCGCAGTTCTTTGTGATTATCAGCCAGCAGGATACGAGAACGCGACACGTTGCCACCCATCAAAGCCCATCCTTCAAGATCAACAGATCACTAACCCCCATCGTAAAAGTTTTGCTGCCCTGAAACTACTCGCAAAACTGACAGTGGGACCTCTACGCAATAACGATTGAGTTCTTGACAGCAAACTGAATCAATTCAGCGCTGGTTTTTAGCCGCAGGTGTTCCATCATTGTGTACTTATGGAAGGCGACTGTTCGTTGCGACACATTGAGCAAGAAGGCCACTTCCTTCATCGTGCGGCCTTCGGCCAAAAGCTGTAGGACCTCTTTCTGTCGCAACGTGAGTTTGTCAGGATTCTGTTTTCGCTTGACGTTTTGAATGAACGAACCAACTATGCCTTTTGTCATGAGCGCAGCTACATAACTCTTGCCTCGCAATGATTGATGTATGGCTTCGACAAGCTCAGTGCCCGCCGAGCTTTTCACAACATAAGCCGAGGCTCCCAGCCGAAATGCTTCCCCCGCTATTTCTCGATCCATGTTCATTGTTAAGTAAATAAGCTTTGTTTCCGGCAGTCGCTCTTTTAGTCGCTGCCCCGCATTCAGACCATTCATCAGCGGCATGCCAATGTCGAGCACAATGACATCGGGATTCAGTTTGGGCGCATTCCTGACGAGCGCTAAACCGTCAGTAAATGTGCCGACCACGTCGAATTCGGGTTCGAGAAAATTCTTGAGGGTGTCGAGAAACAAGCAGTGATCATCAGCAAGTACGACTCGTGTGGGGTTCATGGTCTTCTCCTTCAATCAAGGGGTAAATTGGTCATTCAGTTTTGGGGAATTTCATCGCTGCCGTTAGCACTGGCTCGGCGCGAGAGGGATCGAAACGTCAATCTGCGTGCCTTTATTCGGCTGAGAGCTAATAGAAATTTTTCCGCTCACGAGCCGCAGGCGCTCTTTCATACTGATTAGCCCAAGTCTCTTTTCTCCTTTAACAAGCTCCACGTCGAAGCCAACGCCGTTATCGGAAATCCGCAGGCGTAAAGTGCTCCCCGTTTTTGCGACAACGACTTGAGCTTCGCTGGCGCCGCTGTGCTTTACCACGTTATGAAGCGACTCCTGCGCGATTCTGAAAGCACAAAGCGTCACATCGTCAGGCAGCATCGCGGGAAGTCCCTGTTTCCGAAAGCTGATTTCAAGATCACGGTGGGCCGACAACTCACCACATAAGCTTTCAATAGCTGCACTGAGACCGAGATGATCGAGTTTGAATGGGTGTAACTGATACGAGAGGCGATGAATATCCGATCCCAGTTCCTGTGTCTTTTTGGACAGCCGGTCAACACTATTGTTCAAGCTAAGTTGCCCTGCTGGAATATGCGGTCGCATCTGCTCGATCTCCAGCGAGAGCAGGGCCAATCGCTGGCTTAGATCATCATGAAGCTCCCGGGCAAGCCGTGTTCGTTCTTCTTCCTGAGCGTTGATCAAACGACCACCGATGTTGCGCAGTTCTTCTTCCGCTTGCCGGCGTCGCGTGACGTCTTCGAGGGTCACCATGATCCGAAGACCGTCCGGCATCTCAATCAGCACCGCCCTGGTCATAAACCAACGAGGAATCTCCAGGGATCCAAGGATGTACTCCTCTCGAAATTCGGCTTGCTTTTTGTTGACGATGCGTTGAATGCTCTCGTGAAGACTTACTTGCTCAACGGCTCGGCCATTAACGGCTTCGCGGCAAGTTTGCAGATGGTTCAGACCGTAAGCGTCACTCGCCGAAGTAAAACCATGGTCTTCAGCAAAGGACTGCCAGGTTCCACTGACACATAACAATTCGCCCGTTTCATCAAAGGCTGCCACATTGCTGGCGCACGCATTTACGATGGTCTTGAGAATTGTTTCCGGATTCAACGGAAAATTTATCGCCTGCCGTGAGAGAGTGGGCCAGGTTGGCGCACTTTGTGGTGATGTGGTCACTCTAGTCATATAAGTTACGTTCGCCGACATAGAAGTTAGGTACTAAGAGATTCTGGTAACGACCGGGACTGAAGAAAGCAGTCGGATCTCGATGCTTTCAGGACTGCCAAGGACCGTCATGGCACCTAACAAGATCGCAAAGTCGTGAGATTGCAGGTGATTACTCCAGTCTTCCTGCGTCTGCCATTCACCTATCAACAGAGAAGAGTTCTCATCGGTCGCGTCCACGAATAATCGATAGGCCATACAGCCTTTCTCTTTTCGAATCGGTTCCAGGAGCGGACGAACCGTTTGAAAAAACTCTTTTCGTTTTTCCGGTCGCACTGTGACTCTGGTTGTATTGACAATCACACTAATCCCCGCTGATAGCCGCTCTGTCGCCAGCTATCGAAAACTAAAAGTTAAAGGTTGAACTAAGTGTTGTTTGACCCTGAGCGGTCGCCGCGGTTAGTTAGTGCAATCAGTGTGCACATCGAGGGTGAAGAAGGATAACTTGAGTGTTTTGTTACGTTTAGGTTCGCCCTATTGAGGCTGGGTGGTGGTTGATTTTCCGCTGTATTTCGCGGTTCTATGCTATGTCGAAGTAGAACCGTCCACAGATTACCCGGATTTCAGTCCGTGTAATCTGTGGATGGCCTTTTAGTTTTGCTGTTTGGAAACCTGCGCCAGGGAACGAATGCTTTTCTGTATGCCCAGCTTCCCCATTCTGGTCCGCAAGGTGCTCGGGTTGAGGCCGAGAATTCGCGCTGCTCCGCTTGGTCCTTCAACCCTCCACGAGGTCTGATCGAGTATGCGGGTGATATGTTCTCTCTCAATCTCTTCGAGGGTCATGACTAAATCCGGCAATTCTTTTGGTTGCTCGAATTGATCCACAACGTGGAGCACACTCCCCGAGGCCGTTACCAAAACGCGTTCAACAACATTCGACAGCTCTCTGACATTCCCGGGCCACGAGTGTTCCTGAAACTTCTTCATCGTGGCGGAGGAGATTGAAGTAATGCTCTTCCCCACTTTCTTGGAAAACACTCGTGCGAAATGTTCCACCATGAGCGGGATGTCCTCTTTGCGTTGCCGCAGCGGAGGCAGAGTGATCGGAAAAACATTCAACCGGTACCAGAGATCTTCGCGGAAGGTTCCCTTCTCTACTTCGTCCTTTAAGTTACGATTTGTCGCGGCGATCAGACGCACGTCTACTTTGATGGTTTTGGCGCTGCCGAGGCGCTCAAGTTCCCCTTCCTGAATCACCCGCAATAACTTCGGTTGCAATTCAAGCGGTAACTCGCCGATCTCATCGAGGAAGATCGTCGCGCCATCGGCCAATTCAAAACGTCCAATCTTGCGTGCCGAGGCTCCGGTGAAGGCTCCCTTTTCGTGACCGAACAATTCGCTTTCGATCAAGCTCGCCGACAGAGCAGCGCAATTTACTTTCACGAGCGGTCGATCCTTCCGACGGCTTTGACTGTGAATAGCGCGAGCCACCAGTTCTTTGCCTGTCCCGGTCTCGCCCAGAATAAGCACGCTGGTATCGGTTTGGGCCACCTGCTCAATTTTGAACAGCACGTATTTGATCGCGTTACTGTCGCCAACTATCTCGTCCACGTTATGGGTGCGCCTGATTTCCTCCTGAAGATAGATATTTTCGGCTTCCAGTTGGTTTTTGAGTTTGTTTACTTCTTCGTGTGCGATCTGTAAGGCTTCTTCAGCGTTCCTGCGGTCAGTTATGTCAACGGCCGATCCGATATATCCGAGAAACTCTCCGTTGGACGCAAAGCGAGGAGCGCCCGTGTCGTAGAGCCAACGATACTCGCCATCCGCGCGGCGCAGTCTGTACTCCAAAACAAACTGTTCTTTTCGTTCATATCCAGTGGTGTAGGCATCTACGCATCGCTGTACATCATCCTCGTGGACAGACTCCAGCCAACCTTCGCCGTTGAGCTGTTCCATGCTCCGCCCTGTGAAATCAACGACTCGTTTGTTGAAGTAGGTGCAGAGCATGTTTGCATCGGAGATCCAGATCAAAATTGTAGAGGAATCGGCCATCTCTCTAAATCGCGCTTCGCTCTCCCGCACCGACTCCTCGGCTAATTTGCGGTCGGTTATGTCGACGCACGATCCGATATACCCGAGAAACTCGCCGTTGGCGGCAAAACGAGGAGCGCTGGTATTGTAGAGCCAGTGAAACTCGCCGTCCGCGTGGCGAATTCTATATTCATAAACCCACGGCTCTTTGTGCTCGTAAGCGGCACTATAGATATCCATGCATCGCTGTCTATCATCTTCATGGACAATCTCTAACCAACGTTCGCCGAGCATCGCTTCCATGCTTAGCCCGGTGAAGTCCATGCATCGTTTGTTCAAAAAGGTAACCAGCGGCTGCTTATCCGACATCCAGATCAGTACCGGAGCCGTATCTGCCATGTGTCTAAATCGATTTTCACTCAGCCGCACCTCTTCTTCCGCTCGCCGCCGTTTAGCACGGTTCAGCAATAGCCATACAATCAGCAGCGCCTGAAGGATAATAAGCGCTATCGCCCCCGCAATGCGCCACTTGTACTGCTCCCAAACCGACGGCTGCCTGAAGCGAACGACGCTCCCGGTAGGTAGCTTGCCTTCATCGATGCCCCACCGCTGAAGCTGACGCCAGTCGAACATGTCGATGTTCGGAACTCCGAATGGCGCAATTGCTTGTGGCTTTTCCCCGGACATGACCCGCAGGCTGAGTTTCGCTGTTTCCGCGCCCAGGAATTCAAAACTCATGACACTGCCGCCGATAATTCCATTTCCGAGTTGAACGTCCGTCAACCCGTAAATTGGAGCGCTCGAAGCTGGAGAGATTTGTCGAAGTACATCGACGTTGTAGTTGCGATTTCCGGCATTATCCCGCGTGCTGGTGGTGTAAATCACTACGGTATCCTGCGACAAATTTGCCAGCGCCTGCTTTTGTTCTGCAACAGTCAGTCCGATGAGATAGGTAATCTCGAGCCGTCCTTCGTAACTCCGTAAATCCTCACGCGCTTTGGCAGTCCAGTACTTATCAAACTCACTGACGCCGGCCACTAACACAACCTTCTTTGTATTTGGGTGCAATGCGAGAGCTAGATCCAGATTAGACGCAAATTTGACCTCGCTCCAGATTCCAGTCATGTTTGATCTCAGCTTGAGATCATCCAAATTGCGGCGGTCGAGAAAATAGAAAACGACTGGCGTATCGGGAAATAACTCAGGATTCCTCAACAGCAACCTTACACCAGAGTCTAAAACCGCAATGATCAGGTCAAACTTACGCCCTGCGTATTTGCGTTGCAGCAGGCCCACTAATTCCTTGTCATAGTCAGCATCGCTCGTACGGGGATCCAGATGTTCTTTATAGAGTTCGATTGGAACTGGCGAATCCTTCGTGAGATTTGCGCGTAAAGATTCCTCAAAGCGACTGCCAGCCGGGTCAAACTGCTCACTCCCCATAAGCACTAGAACTGTTCGATTCTTTTCACTAGCCAGCACACTTTGCGAAAAGACGACCGGCAAGGCCGTCACCAGGAGAAACAGAAACGTCTGAGCCACTAATCTCATCACAATTCAGAACTCAAATCGCAATCCAAACTGAAACTGACGCGGAGAGGCGGCGCTCACAAACCCAAGCGGCGCAGTGGGTGGAAGGTCACGACTACCTCTGAAGTCAAATGGTCCAATCAGGAATTTAGGATCACAACCGTTGATGAAGCCGGCCTGTCCCGTCGTCCCACAAACAGTATCGTTCACACGCAGAAAGTTGGGTCGATTAAAGAGGTTCGTCCCTTCGACGATGACATCTACTCTAGGGCCTTCCGAATTACTGCGCAAGAAGAAGCTCTTACTCAATCTCAGATCAACGCTGTAGAAATTCTCTCCAATCCCGGAATTGCGTGGGGCATGGAACGGACGATCGGTGATATTCAAGTCTCCGTTAACGTCGCTTCCGATAAAGAGATTGAACGGGAACCCACTGCGCAGCGTGATGATCGGACTGAGTGTTATGTCGGCAAGGGCTCGCTCGAGCAAGCGTCCCGAACTCGTTTTGAATGGACTGTCAAAACTTCCACTAGCGACAAAGTTGTGTCGCAGATCGTAGGCTGAGAGACCTCTTTCGAGAAAGCGGCGCGTCGGAAGATATGGTGTCGAGTCGCCGGCAAAGTCCAGGACATCGTCAATAGCCTTGCTGTACGTGTAGCTCACCCGAAACTGAGATCCTCTGCTAAATCTCTTAAGCAATGAAGCAGTCATCCCGTAGTAAATCGAGTTACCCTCGGATGAATGCAAGATCTTTTGGGCAATAGAAGGATCGATGCGCTCAAGTCGTGGACCGAAGAGATCACTCCCTGGCAACCCCGGCACGTTCACCAATTGACCGTTCTCCTTGTAGTTCGCTTCGAGCGCGATTGGTAAGTGAACACCGTGATACATCTGGAACGCGACATCCATTGCAAAGTCGCGACCCAGTTGTTGAGACAGTCCGAAACTCGCTTGAACGGTATAAGGATTATCGTAGTCATCCGCCGGGTCGACAATGCGACGGTTCGTTTGATCCGGCGTGGGTGTAATGCCGAATGCGCGCACGTCGGTTTCGGTAAGACCGGTGAAAGGAAGTTTTCCAAGGTTAACGCCGAAGGCCCACAGTGAAGCCGGTGATTGCGCGCCATCAAGGAACGTGCGTGAGGGAAAATTGAGAAATCTTCCGCTGCTGCTTTGGAGAGTGGCAACACCTAATAGATGCAGGCCGATTGGGGCATAGAAAGTCCCCATTCCTCCGCGTATCACGGTTCTTCCTTTGCCAAAAGGATCCCACGAAAAGCCCATGCGCGGCGAAAGAGTGAGGTGCGAATCAAACGCTTCCGGCTCCCCGTCATAATTGAGCCGAGTGCCGAGGTCGAGGGTCAGCCCTGGTCCAATTCTCCAGGAGACTTGTCCGAAGGCGCCGAGATTATGTTGCCAAACATTAAGAACAGAATTTCCGAATCCCTGTTGCCAGATGACTGGCAGACCCAGGCTAAAAGCCTGAAGCGAAGTTAAAGCTGTGTCGCCGGGTGGGGCCAGTGGTCCAGTCAGAACTCCCGCACTCGGCGGCGTGAGTGCCGCTGCGAGCGGCAGTCCACCCGCGAATATATATAGACCACCGAATCCGAGCTCAGTCACAAACCGCAGATCGACCGGTCTGTACGAAACACCGAATTTGAAATCCCGTGTTCCGCTATTCAGGCTCAAGACGTCATCAAACTGGTAGCGTTTTTGTTTGATAACGAGTGGGGCTGCAACCGAGCGTCCATAGTTAAGCAACCCAGCGATGACGATGGTTGCGCTCTCAGGAGCTGGAGAAACCTGACGATAGTCGGAGGCTGCAAACTGAGCCCGAACCTGATTGATAAGACGATTACTAAAAACATGTCCCCACGTACCCACTACTGTGTAGTCGTCGAGTCTTTCGTTGATACCAGCACTGGGCGTATCCGCGTTATCGGCGTCCAGCAGATCGTTATTCTCTTTCGATAAGGTGAAACGTCCGTTGAAGAAATCACGATCGCCAGAGTTGTAATCGAAACGAGTGGTCCAGTTGTAAGAGCGACTGGGTGCTATGAACTGCCCTTCGCTCTCATCCAGAAGCCGCATCGTCGCCGGGTGGTTTCGAGCTGACAGGAACGTTCGTGCCTCCGCTGCTACATTTCGACTAGCAGGCGTAGCGTTAGGTCCAGTTTCGAGAGCTTCAAGATAAGCCGCTTGTGCCGGTGTCGGTTGCAAAATTGATCCGTCATTTGTATAGGCACGAACCCGGGCAATATCGTAATGAACATTTTCAAACGACGTGAAGAAAAAAGCCCTGTTCCGGATCAGTGGACCGCCGATCGTAACTCCCGGCACAAGGCGACGCTCGTGCGCTTTTTGGCCACTCTGATTGAGCGGGTCACGCGCCGCCGTTTTCTCGGAACGATAATAAGCATAGCCGGATCCGTGAAGCTCATTCGTCCCGCCGCGAGTGACAAAGTTAACAGCAGTGCCCGCTGTAAAGCCGTACTCGGCAGCGAAAGCATTTAAGTTAACTTGAAACTCCTGCACCGCTTCGACGCTCAAATTCCTCACCCTTAGACCACCAGTGCCGGAATCGTTCTCACCTCCATCAATCGAGACGTAATTATTCCGGCCATTACTTCCGCCCACTGAAAAGCCCGATGTTCGAAAGAGCGAGATGACGCGTGTTTGTTGTACCCGCGCAGCTTCGGTGTCGCCGACGGGAGATAAAGTGAAAACATAGTTCGTGAAATTGCGCGAGAAATTCGGCAGGTTCGCGATCTGGCGCCGTTCAATGGTCTCGGATTGTTGTGTACGCGCGGTTTCGATAAGCATCGGCGCCGCAGTGGCACTGACCTCTTCGATTAATTCGCCAGGCTGCAACTTGATGTCATAAATCGCTATTTGGCCGACTGTCAGGGCCACTTTCTGAAAGATCTGAGGTTGAAACCCGGTCGCCTCGACGCGCAGATCGTATACGCCGGGTTGTAAAAGCGACACATGATAGGTTCCCTGACCATCAGTCTTAACGCTTCGCACAACTCCGCGCGCGGCGCTTGACGCAGTGATGGTCGCCCCAGTGACGACAGCATCGAACTGGTCAGTCACCTTCCCCCTGACAGTTGCGGTTGCAACATCAACCTGGGCTAAAACAGGATTGAAGAGAGGCGTCGCTGAGAGCAACACCAGCCAAAAGCCGAGCGAGGAGAGGTGAAAGGGGCGCTTCACATACACCACTACGAAGCTTGAGTGTTAAACAGCACCTCGGGGTATTGGCTTGGTAATGAAGACAATATGTATGGTGCCGGACAAATCTACACGGGGAGTGTGGACCGCGCCATCCGTAAAATTACGGAGGGGGAAGTCGATCCATCCACAGATTGCACAGATTGTTTCTGCGTAATCTGTGGATGGCTTGCAAAGGCCGCACTCTGATCGGAAGTGTACCTAAATCTACCGACGCATGATGTTCGTAAGCTTCCACGGATTCTGAAACGCCTCAATCTCGAGTTGGTTTTCCTTGTCGATCTTGAATTGGCAAGCCGGCAAGAGTGTTCCAGAGTTCTTCTTCCTATCGGCCGAAATGACGATCTCTATGCCTGACAGGTTGTAGTCGCTCGAACGACTGTCGGACCAATTCTCGCCGAAAGTAATCGGACGATCCGTTACTGCTCGAATTACCATACTGCCGTCAGGTTTTTGAAATCTCCTGATGTAATTAACGTCATAGCCGAGAGTGCCGGTGATGGAAATTCGTCCTTTGCTTTTCATCTTAGAGAGAGCATTAACGAGGCCTTCATTGCCCTTTGCGCTAAACGCATCGAGCAGGGCCTTTTGATCCGCGGCAGTTGAAAGCTCCTTGATGTGCAGATTGAAACTAAACATTCGGCCCAGTTGCTGGCTTTGGCCCATCGCCGTTCCTTGAATCAAGATGGGCTTGGGCAACTCTTGAGCAGAAGTTTTGCCACCTGGCGGCAGCACAAGAAACAACAGGCACAGAACGGCTGTAACGAAGGTCGTTTTCTTTGCAAGACGCATTGGAATTACTCCTCCATTCTTATTAAGGGCCTCAGAACTTGATACCAAGACCAATTATTGGACCATGCAGGGCGTTGTCGAAGAGAAACCCATCCTTGTTGTAGTTAACATCGAGGTCTCGATAACCGGCGATCAACGCGTAGCGCTTGCCCACCAGCACACCCACGCCACCAAACAGTTGATAGCTAAGGTTTGAACCACCGCCGCCAAGATCAGCCTCGCCGGTGAGGAAGATGCGCGGCGTTAGATGTGTCTTTCCACGAAGGCCGGCGGCGCCATCAACCCAACTGCGGCTGCGTGACGCTGTGACAGTTGAAAGCAATCCAGCGTTGAAAGTCAGATCCGTTTTTATGTGCCAATAGCGAATGCCAGCGAGCACGTCCACGAACGCGCCTTTCTCCGGATTATCGATGATGCGATAACCAACCTTTGGATCGAGGACAAAAGTCTTGAAGTCGGCTTCGGCACTTGAAAAGAGCGGACCGGGAGTAGCACGGTCCGACCCAAGGTTTGAGTACTGCAAGTCGGTAAGAATCACGAACCGGTTCTTGCGTGCTTCAAACGTTCCCATTAATCCGAAGTTGAGATCGACGTTTTCATCAGTGATGCCCGCATCAACGTCGACGACCAAATTTCCGAGTCCGGCCCTGCCGTTGACACCAGCAATCCATATATAAGGAGAGAACTGAAACTGCCACTTATCAGGATCGGCGCCTTGCGGCTTCGGACTTGAGACAGGTGAATCGGGTGTCTCGTTCGTTGGACCTTGAGCATGTACGATCCCTGCAAAAGACAGAACAAGAGTTAAGATTGCAATGCATCGCAACTTGTTCATGATCGATATTCCTTCTGTTTGTTATCCGCAGATTCTGTGTAATCTGTGGATGGCTTCTTGCCTTATGGAACGAGTGGAATGCCCGCCGCCAGTTCATAGCGGATGGCCGCCCGAATCTTGTTTTCGATCTGGAGATAACGCGCTACCTTCGTTCCTGGAATCACGCGTCCGAGCCTCGCAGCGTAAGTCTTACGCAGGGTGATCTCGTCCTGATCGATCGCCAGGACTTCATCAGTCAATTGCTTCGCTTGCGCGTCAGTCAACGACTTCTTGTTGTATGCGTCAGCGTAGGCAAGAATCGTTTTGCCGAGCCGTTCGTTGATGGCCTGAAGATCCTTTTGATACGCATCGTAAATGGGCCAGAACGCCTTCCCTTCGGCTTCTGTCAGATCCATATTCGCCGCCACTACAAGCTTCTTGTCGGCCTTCACTTTGTCGAGCAGGATCTGCATGTTTGTATCCGCCTGCTTGTCCTGGGCGAAGGCGGAGGGCGCGGTCAGCGCCACTAAACACATGATCACAACTTTAATAAGTTTCACCTTCGTTTCTCCTCTCGCATAACTGAAAGAATGGTTACTTCGCCGAGCGCACGCAGCGAAAGCCAAGATGGTTCGTGCCCGTGTTGGGCTCGCCCTTACCGCGACCACCGGGCATGTAGCGAGCGCAATACTCGTCCGTGCAAAGAAACGAGCCGCCCTTGTGCACGCGCTTCGGTACACTGGGCTCCGAGGGATCGAAGCTGTCGCCTGGTCCCTGTGGATTGCGCGCCACCTGATTTGTAGCTGCAAGGGTCTTGTAGTAATCCGGCCGATACCAATCGGCGGTCCACTCCCAAACGTTGCCGGCCATGTCGAATAGTCCAAAGCCGTTGGGAGCGAACCGGCCGACTGGCGCCGTGCCCGCGAAGCCGTCCTCGCCGGTGTTGGAGTCAGGAAAGTGTCCCTGAAAAGAGTTCGCCTGAAATTTGCCCCCCGGCTTGAATTCATCACCCCAGGCGAAACGCTTGCGATCCAAACCGCCGCGCGCGGCAAATTCGAATTCGGCTTCTGTCGGCAAACGCTTTCCGGCCCACTTCGCGTAAGCCGCGGCATCTTCAAACGCGATATGGACCACTGGATGTTTTTCCCTGCCCTGGAGATCGCTCTCTGGTCCATTCGGGTGCCGCCAGTTAGCGCCCGCAATGTAGCGCCACCAAACAAAATGGTTGTTGAGCGACACCTTCTTGTCAGGCGGCGTGAACACAACCGAACCCGACACCAGGTTTTCAGGTGGCGCGCCCGGAAAATCTTTCGGATCGAGTGGCCGCTCAGCGACAGTTACGTAACCAGTCTCTTTGACAAAGCGGGCAAACTGCTCGTTAGTCACTTCCGTCTGGTCCATCCAGTAACCGTCCACGGCGACTCGATGAAACGGGCGCGCATCCTCCATCTCCGGCGCTTCGCTACCCATCGAGAATTCGCCACCGGGGATCCAGACCATTCCTTCAGGAGCGGACGCGGGAGCGCTGTTTGTATTGATCGCAGGAGGTTCGAGTACTCCGATTGAATCGGTTTCGCTGTTTGAATTGGCGATGTGCGATGCATGAGCCGATCCAATGCCACTATCGCAAGAAACTTTGGCGTCAACCGCATTGACGGTTGCCTGCTGTCGTGATCTGTTTATGGCATACAAGGAACCGGCGATTGCCAGGCAGAGGAGGGCCGCACTGACACGCTTTCGGAGTATGGTGTTACCTAACCAGTTGCTCTTGACTTGCGGTTTGGCTGTGTTGTTGCGCATCTTCTGCCTCCGGATGTGCTCAGCTACCCTTTACTTCGATGGTTACCTTGTTGAGCGTGCCTTTGAACTTGGGCGAACCGCCGTAATCCGTTACCGGCGTGCCGTCGTCAGTACCAACGTCGGCAAGGTCATCGACAGAGAAGATTCCCGGCTGAGTCTTGCCAATGCGGCCTTCTCCAACCTTATTGCCGTCGATACTCATCGTTCCCAAACCGCCTTTACCCAAACCGCCATCGGATTTGAAGTCATAGACGATCGTGTGTTTCCCCGGCGTCAGCGACTGCGACGAGGCAACTACAAATTTCTCCAGTCCGAGATAGTTGTAGGTGAAAGTCGGTTTGCCTTTATTGATGTGGAATGAGAAACCGCCGAACCTACCGCCCTGGCAAACTATGACTCCGTTGCCGTCCGCAGCGACTTCGACGTCAGCCGTCATCGTGTAAGACTTGCCGGGAGTAGCTATGAAAATATCGACGCCCATGCCCTTCATGCCTGGACCAAGCGTCATACTGTTTCTGCCTTCCATGACTGACGGTCTTCCAACCAGATCTGCGTTGGTCCTCTCCAACAGCCTGTCGTCGATCGGCAGTACGTGATATTTCTCGGCTTCTGCCATGAACAGATCCTGAAGCTCTTTCAGCTTGGCGGCGTTGTTCCCGGCAAGGTTGTTTGACAGGCTGAAGTCTTCAGTTGTGTTGTAGAGTTCCCACTGATCTTCCGTAAGGCTGTGGGATGGTTTTGGCTGCCATGCGGGCCGGTGAATGGTGCGAGCAAACCAACCATCACTATAGATCGCGCGGTTGCCAAACATCTCGAAGTATTGAACCGTGTGTGTCTCTTTGGCATTCGGATCACTAAAGGAGTAGACAAGGCTCCTTCCTTCGATCGGATCCTGCTGAATACCGTTAACCATCCTCGGCGCCGGAACTTTGCACGCTTCGAAAAGGGTCGGCGCAATATCGATGACGTGTCCGAACTGCGATCGGACCTCGCCCTTGGCCTTAATTACATTCGGCCAGCTCACGACCATGCCGTTCCGTACGCCGCCAAAGTCAGAAGCAACCTGTTTCGTGTAAGAGAATGGAGAGTCCATGGCTACTGCCCACCCCGCGGAATAGTGCGGATACGTACTCTCCCCGCCCCACTCGTCGTAATGCGTCAACATCCCCTCTACGGTTTCCGGTGCGGCATTGAAGAACGACATCTCGTTGAACGTTCCGTTCATCTGGCCTTCCGCGCTGGCGCCGTTGTCGCCAACGATGTAGATGAACAAGGTGTTGTCCTTTTGGCCCACTTCTTCGATGGCACTGTATAGTCTGCCGATTTCATTGTCGGTGTGCTCGGCAAAGCCGGCATAGGTTTCCATCTGACGAGTGAACAACTTCTTCTCGTCGGCCGAGAGAGAATCCCAGTCTTTAATGTCTTTCGGTTTTGGTCCAAGTGTGGTATTCGCGGGAACGATGCTGAGCTTCTTTTGGCGTTCGAGCGTTTCCGCTCTGACCTTGTCCCAACCCTGATCGAACTTGCCTTTGTACTTGTCGCGCCATTCAGCCGGCACATGGTGCGGAGCATGTGCGGCACCGGGTGCGAAGTAGATGAAGAATGGCTTATCGGGGCTTAGTGCTTTTTGAAACTTCATCCACGATACGGCCTGGTTAGTCATGTCAGTAGTGAAGTGATACTTCGGGTCTTCCGGCAGTTCGACCTGTGCGGTTCCGTCGTAGACCAACGGAGCGTACTGGTTCGTCTCACCGCCGATAAAGCCGTAGAACTTCTCAAACCCCGAGTGTGTGGGCCAGCGGTCGTATGGACCAGCCGCCGAAATTTCCCAGGGCGGAGTTTCGTGATACTTGCCGAAAGCCGCGGTGCTAAAGCCGTTCTGCCTGAGAACTTCCGCCATCGGTGTTATCGACTGTGGCCTCACGCCGTTGTTACCGGGAAAGGCAGTCGAGGTTTCCATGATTGATCCGGCGTTGTTGCTGTGATGGTTATAACCGGTGAGCAATGCGACCCGTGTTGGGGAGCACAGCGCAGTCGTGTGAAAGCGATTGTATTTGAGTCCGTTGGCGGCGACCTTTTCGAGGTTCGGCATACTGATCGGTCCACCAAACGTGCTGGAAGCACCGAAGCCGATGTCGTCAATCAAGACCACGACTACGTTTGGCGCTCCCTGCGGTGCCTTTACTTCCCAGCGGGCCGGAGGCTTTGCATTCCGCGCGTCCAACTCCTTGTAGGTCTGCCGTTTTGGTTCGGCGATCGGCAACACAGTTCGGTCCAATCCATCCGCTGAATTAGAGGCCGCTGTTTCAGTGTTTGCCGCTTGAGTACAGCCGAACGTCAACGTTGCAATCGCGATGAACAGCAGCGACGCAATCCTGGTGCTGTATCTGATCGACATTTCCTCTCCTTTATTGCTCAGTAGGTCTTAAGCTCGGATATTGCTCAATGGCTATTTTGGCGGGAAATAGAAAGGGGCGTAACTGGCAAAAGTTACAGAAGATCTGGTCAGCCACGGATTTCACGGACGGACACAGATCAGACTCAGTTCTGCCGTCTGATCCGTGACCATCCGTGTTATCCGTGGCTAAAAAGTGGTGAGGTTGGATCGTCAGCACTGTCAGAACTGACAGTCGCGCCGCTCTTTATACACCAATAGAATTTACTCGGAATAACATCCCGACTGGTTCAATCACGCATGACACAACTTGGAGAGGTCCTAAAGACCACCATCATGGGTGGCTTGCTGGTTTTGTTTCCGCTGATTGGCTGCATCTTCGTCATCCTGAGGATTGGCGGGCTTTGTTAGGGTTTCTCGGAGTTTACTAATGCTTGCGCATCGAAAGCCAAACGAGCAAAGCACACCAGAACCCTAAGACTACATGGACCACGATCGCGGGCCAAATGAAAGGACTTTGCAGACCCAATCGCACTCCGGCGTAAACGAGAACGGCGGCGGCCGCGAAGTTGTAAAACAACATGGCCGTTACGACGCCGACCGCAGCTTGAGGGATCTCAAAACTACGAGCCTTCCAACAACAAATAGCCAGGGTAATGATCGCGGCACCGGCGAGACGCGCTGCAACTAATCCACCTGCGGTATCAAGTGGCGTATTCAAGAGGACCGAGGCAACGAGCACCGGAGTAATGAGAAGCCCCAGGCCAACGATCCCCTCGAAGATTGTGGTTATCGTTAAGAGTATCTTGGTCATCTAATTAACCAACTCTTCATAATCCGTGAGATCTGCAGATGAGTTTCCGTAGCGAGTAAATCTGAAGTCGAGCTGACGGGTCCCACGGAGGGACACTCCTGCAAATCTCTCGTGGTCCAAGTTTACTTCACGGAAATGGTCACCTTCTTGATCGTTCCGTTGAAGTTGTTGTCGCCCTGTGCGTAATCGTGGCTCACGGGACTGTAAAGGTCCGTGCCGACGTCGGCTGTTTCAACACCGAATATAAACGGAATGGTTCGCTCAAGTCGGCCGGAGCCTACCTTTCTGCCGTTTATCGAGATGGTTCCCATGCCGCCCTTGCCAAAGCCGCCACCGTCATACACAAAATCGTAGGTGAGGGTGACAGGGCCTGCGGGAAGCGGATCGCTGGAAGTAATTGTAGTGACCCTACCCAGAAAGTTATAAGCAAACATGGGCTTGCCGTCTTTGACGAAAAGACTCCAGCCAGAGTGTGCTCCACCTTGTGCGACGATAACGCCCGAAGTGCCGCTCGACTCCAACTCGGCGGTGATCGAAGAACTCCTGTTCTTAACGTCGATAAAGGCATTCTCCTTCATCGCGATCATTCCCGGATACAGCGCCAGCGACGTCCGCCCTCCCATGTAATCGGGACGTCCCGCGAGGGTCGCGTTGAATCGTTCCTGGGCGCGATCGTCGAGTGGCAACACGTTGTACTTTACCGCCTCTGCCAAAAATGCGTCCTGTAACTCCTTGAGCTTTTCGGGATACTTTGCTGACAAGTCGGTGGAACAGCTAAAGTCTTCCATCGTGTTGTACAGCTCCCACTTGTCGTCCGTATATGTACTGCGAGGTTTCGGCTCCCATGACAACTTGTGCAGGGTCGCGGCGTACCAGCCGTCCTTGTAGATGCCGCGGTTCCCATAGATCTCGTAATACTGAATAGTGTGGGCCGATTTTGCCTGTGGGTTATTAAACTCGCCAACCAGGCTAAAACCCTCGATAGGTTTCTGCACAACTCCATTGACCGTCTTTGGCTGCGGCAACCCTGCGGCCTCGAGTATTGTTGGGGCCACATCAATCAGCGAGTGATACTGGCTCCGGATCTCGCCTTTCGCCTTGATAACTTTGGGCCAGGAAATGATCGCACCATTGGTGATGCCTCCGTACTGTGTATGGAGCTGCGAATACGCGAACGGCGTGTTGTCCCCGAACGACCAGCCAGCCGGCGGCGTCATCGCGGAGTGCGAATCACCGACGTCATCGAGAGTCTCGAGCTGGTACTGCAACGTCTCCGGCGACTGGTTGAAAGTACTCATGGTGTTGAAAACGCCGAGCCGGCCACCGTTAGGGCTCGCTCCGTTATCACCGGTGACGTAGATGATCAGAGTGTTATCCAAAGCGCCGATGTCGTCGATAGCCTGCACGACGCGGCCGACCTCGTAGTCGGTCAGCTCGGCAAATGCCGCAAAGAGCTCCTGGTATCGTGTCGCTACCTTTTTCTCGTCCGCAGTCAGGGAGTCCCAGTCCGGTGCGATAGCGGCTTTCGCCGTGAGCTTGGTGTTTTGCGGGACGATGCCGAGCTTCTTCTGGCGAGCCAGGATCTCATCGCGGTACTTGTCCCAACCCATGTCAAACTTGCCCTTGTATTTGTCGCGCCACGCTTTGGGTAGCTGAACTGGATCATGCATGCCCTGGGTGGGGTAGTACATAAAGAACGGCTTGTCGGGATTCAGAGACTTCTGTGCCTTGACCCACTGGATCGCACGATCGGCAAGATCCGTCTGATAGTAGTAATTCGGGTCCTTTGACGGAGTGGCGAGCGTCGTATTGTCGTGGGCCACCGGAAAGTACTGGTCTGATTCGCCGATCACGTTTCCGAAAAACTTCTCGAATCCCAGACCGTTTGGCCACTGGTCGAACGGCCCGGTGAGGCCGGCTTCCCACGGCACGTATTCGTGGGACTTCCCAAACATCGCCGTGCTGTAGCCGTTGAATCGCAGGATCTTCGCGAGCGGCGCCACGCTGTTTGGAAGGATGGACGTCTGCCCCGGAAAACCGGTCGACATTTCTGAGATGGTTCCCATATTCGCGCTATGCGGATTACGGCCCGTCAGCAGCGCCACACGGCTCGCCGAGCAAATAGGCGCCGTATGGAAATTGTTGTAGATCAATCCGTTGTTGGCGAGGCGCTCAAGGGTCGGCATGTTGATCACGCCACCGAACGTCCTGGAACCTGCATACCCGAAATTGTCGAGCAGGATCACCATCACATTGGGTGCACCCTGCGGAGCCTTGGGCTCAAAGATTGAAGGAGCCTTTACATTTCTCGCGTCGAGTTCGGTGATCGGCGCAAGCTTCGGCTCCGCGATCGGCAAAACCGTCCGGTCCATGGTTGGCTGTTGCGCCGAGACAGGCAAAACCAAAAGCGGAGTCGAAAAGAGCACGAGCGTTAGCATTTGAGCGACGAGTACTCTGAATTCTTTCATTTCTTTCTCCTAACTGATTTAGTGCTCGGCATGTTCAATCGATGCCTTGTGTGTAAATGACACCGCGTCCGCGTCTCCGCACGCAGTCCTAAAAAATCATCACCAGTCGCGCGCCCGGAACGACCGCCGTGTTCGCGATGGCTTGTGTTGGTCGAATGATTTGCAGATCGCCCGTTAACCTCAACCATGGAGTGAGGTGAAAGTTGTAGAACGCTTCGAACTGGTGCTCGACCCGTGGCCGTCGTCCCGCCAGCGTTAGCAGGTTGAGGTTGTCTTTCAAAACTTCGCTCAGATCGGTGTAGGCGTACGAGATGCCGAATTCGTCCCTGGGCCGACTCTTGAAAAGCCCGTTGCCGCCCAGGCCAAAATCGAAGAATGTCGTGATCGGGCTAGTGTCCTTGTCAGAGATCGAAACTTGACTGAAAAAACCCCAGCCGTCTTTTCTTTCTCCCTCAACAATGTATTGTCGAAACGCGTAACTTAATGACCATGAACCTCGCTGCGCTTCGACGGGAGTGCGCGGTGGACCAGGGAGATTGATCAACCTGATGTCGTCGAAAGGCGTATATGCTTTTGTGGTGACGGCCCCACCAAATGAATGCTTTGCTGACTTACCAAAGTGCTTCGTCGGAATGAAGAAAGTGGGTGATACCGTCACACCATCCGCGAACAAATCCTTCAGGCCCGGGTTAAGCGAATGATCATTGGGATCGAGTACCGTGAAACTAAACCGCGGCTCCCCACCTTTAATGTAAGTAAGATTTGCCCCGTTGGTGATCAGCGGAATCTGACGCGCCGCCGTCAAGGGACCGACTTGCGCGACGTTGAAAAACCGCTCTGTGCCTAAGCCCGCGAAGAAGTCTTCATCGATCAGGTCAATAATGTTAAAGCGCCCGAACGAAACAGCAAACAGGTCTCCCTTTGCCAGGTCCTTCGGAATCAAGCGCGTAAAGTAGAACGACGTAACTGATACAGCGCTACCGTCTGATGCGGGCAAGAGGGCAGCGGTGTTGACTGGATTGATTGCGCCAGTGCCGCCCAGTACCGGACCGCCAAAACGTGTTTCGGAGTGGACTTCGAGTAACCAGAATTTCAAGCTCGGCTTCATTTTTCCGAGATCCATTTTGAAACTCGTCTCGAAGATGGCGTTGTACTCGCTGCCACGCCGCACTCCGCCCGCAGCCACGCCCTGGTAAAACTGCGTGAACTTGAAGTCCATCTCAAGGCCTTCTGATTTCAGCCGCTCTCGATCTCCATCCCAGTCGCCGGTCATCTTTTCCCAGTGCCAGAAGTCCGGCTTGGGTGAAGGTGCGGGTGCGGGTGTTTGAGTGGGCACAGGGGCTTCGCTCTTCGACACATTTTCATCCGGAGTTTTGTTCGTAACCGCAACGACTTCCTGTTTCTCCGGCGTTGGAGATACGCTTGGCTCCTGGCTAAAAGCATTCGATTTGATCAGAAGGAGGACCGCGAAAAGAATCGCTACTCTAACGATTTTGTTGTTCATCTATTTTTCTCTTTGCCTTTGCCTGGCCACATATCAAGTGTTGAGGTTTTCCTCCAAGTTGCCGAGCCTTATTTCACGACCTCAACGTCCGGCAGTTTCCATGTCCCGTCAAACATCGAGATTCCTGATCCTAATAACTCCATGACTGGTCTTGCCGGCCGTCGCGCTGAGGGCATGGATCGATTCTTGTCGGAGTTTACTAATGCAAATGAAACGGCGTAACTGTCATTTCTTACAGACTTTGCAGTCTCCTGCGTATCTCATCGGGACTCTGGGTTGAAGGGTGATTTATCGCCGAAGTACACACAGACATACGGTCGAGGACGGCGAGGTTCAGAGGAGAATCTTGATCAACCGGCTTACTAATTCTTCCAACGAAAGGATCGTCAGGCCCAAAGGCAAGAGTGGCGCGGCGGTGGCGGCGGCAAGCCTCGCCAGATCCTTCACACCGAATGGCACGAGTCGCGTTTCCGCGACGACTCCAAAACTGTTTCCGAGGTCTGCCAGCGACTGAATATCGCCAGTGCCCAAAAGCTCTTCGTCGCTTGACCGCTTTCCAGCTATCCACTTCCTGTCAAACGCCTCAACGTAGCGGCTGCCCAACTCGCCATAATCACTTAAGCCGCGACGCTTCGCCTGACTGAGGTGCGGCGAGAACACGAGTAGCGGGCTCAAAATGAAGAACATGAAGAAGACCACCAGGCCGGCGGCTTGCATCTTGTAGGAAATCAGATCGTGTCCGTCGTACAAAACCCGGTTGGCGATTAACCCGGAAAGCATCGCGCCCTGGGCAAAAAGAATCGGCGCAAAGGCATAGCTGGCGCTGGACAGAAAACCAAGTCCGGCAGCTCGATCGGGATGCGTAGCATGGAGGCGAAGGTCCAGTCGCGAGATTCGCCACAAAAACCAGAACCAGACCAGGAAGCGCAAGTACCAACGCAAGAGGATGAATTGAAAGATCGGAAGACTGATGAAAACATACCAATATCCGGCTAGCGTCAGTTGCTGCAAATGCGACCCTCCGCTCATCGAATACCAACTTGGTACGCCGCTGGCGATCTGTGTGCTCCATATCCAGAAGCCGAGCGGATAGACCAGAATCATGAGCGTCAGTTCTACAAACAGTGAGCTGCGCACGCGCATCGCTGACTTGATGGCCGCGTGAAATTCGGGTATCTGTTCGGGAGCGATGATGTGCCGCTCAACAAACCTGTTCACCGCGGGTCGAATGCGAGAATGAACGATTAGCTCACCGGCAATCAGAATCGGAAGCGCAACCAGAAAACGAACGTGCACCTCGATGTCGTACAGGAATGGGATCTTGATTCCGCCACCAAGTGCATGACCACCAGGCAACGCGAAAATTAGCAGTGGCAGCCACGCCAATAACGCGATGACGGCAACTCGCCGTCGCGCAAGTTCCAACCCATCGCCAACAAGATGTGCCCGACGAAACAATTGAAACAGTGGACCACCAAGCACTAGCGAGAAGTCCGGTTTATCTTCCAGCGTCTTGTTCATAATCCGTGATGATCCGTGCAATCTGTGGCTAAAAATAAAACACCAAAGCGGCGCCGACGGCTTTTACGTGCTGCGTTTGAGACCGGCTATCGTTTTGCTTCATGAAGTAGATATCCAGAACGACCTGACGTTTGTGGAGCAGCATTTTCTGTAACGGCCCACTCAGCAATGTGTGCTGAATGCCCACTGCCAAACGATTCCGGTTCCACACGTCAAAACGCGTGTCGTAAAAGATCTCGCCCGAAACATACGGAGTGACGTTGCGACGCTTGAAGACGGGAAGCTCGCGTTCAATCGTCACTCGATTGCGGTAACGAAAAGAAAAATCTCCGTTGATAAAGCGAAAGTCCTGCCGGTTGCGATCGCTCAGAAGGAAGTCACCCGGCAGTAACTTGCGCAGCGTTTGCTCGGCGATTAACCGGTGCTCCCGGAAGCCGTCGTCATTGTCCCCGACGGCTGTTCCGTATCGATAACCCGTGCGGAGGATCAAATGCTTATTTGGAATGTAATCTACATGCGCTCCGATTTGAGCCTCGTAACTCTGGGCGTTAAAAAGCTCCCCATCTTCAACCGACTTGCTGATCGTACCGAGTAAATAGAGCCTGATCTTCGGCTTAACGTTGATGTAAACGTCGACCTCCGGCCAGAACTCCTTGCGCGTCTCCTGCGCTTTGCCGGTTCGAGTCCCAATCACCAGGACCGCAAAGAAGCACAAAAGGCACAACGATTTTGCGAAAGCATTTGTGCTCATTGTGGCGTGACTCTCGAGACAACACCCTACTCCAACTCGACGCGCACTAGCTTCCAACTCGGATCCGGATTGTATTCAGTCATCGCGGCGGCGATCTGTGCGGTTCCCGGACCAAGATCCTTCTCATAAACGCGGCCCTCCTGATTGATGACAAACGTCATCACACCGGAATTGCCCCACGTCGCCGGGTAAGCAACCAAAGCGAAACCCGCAATCATGTTGCCGTTGATGATGTAGTTGTAGGCGCCGCCAGGAGCGCTCTTTCCCTGACGTGTCAGTATCTTGAAGTGGTAGCCGTGGAATGGATGGGCGCTCTCGGTCGTGGCAACCGGAGTCTTTCGCGTGTAACCCTCTTGTCGAGCAGAAGCCACGAGTGGTCCAAGCGGGCTCGGTTCGTCGTCAGCTACGGTTTCCCAGTAGAGTCCGTCCTGCTTGCCGGAAGAGCTGAACAATCTCTGGGCGTATTCCGAAACCTGATCGTGATCGCGGTCGTCTCCGTCAAAATACTCCCATTGCGCGATTGCATAGGCTTGAGCCGTAAGCATGGCGGCCATCTCGTTACTACCGATGCGTCGATTGAAAACCTCTTCCGTACCTGCCTTCGTATCGAAGGACCAGCCACTGCCGTTTTTGACGATCGGAATCGGGAACGGCCACTCCTCATTGCCAACGAGCAGGGTCATCCTGGTGTCGGTTTCTTTCTCCAGTTTCGTGGCTTCAGCAACGTATTGAACAAACTCATCGAATGAGTTGTGATCCGCAACCTCGTCGCCGGAAAGCAGTTTCTTGAGGTCTGGGCCAAAGATGTCCTGGAGCGTGGCTCGATCTTTGGCTCTGGTGGCGTCCGTCAATGTTTGCACTGCCGCCTGTGGAGTCGGGAAGACCTTCGAACCGGCCGTCTGCGCGCTAACAACCGCGGCGCCAGCAATCACGGAAAGTAAAGCGAGTGTTAAGCGCAACGTCATTCTTTTTTGACTGATCATGATTTCCGTCCCTTTCGTAGCATTTCTGATTCCCGATTAATGACGCCGGCCACCGCCGCCGCCGCTGCGTCGTCCGCCGCCACCGCCACTGCCACTGCCACCACCGAAACGGCCGCTGCTTGATTGGGCGGCACTGGCGCGACTCGCCTGGCCGCGTTGACTCTGACTCCTGGTTGCGCTGGCGTTACCGTATCCGCCGAATGCGGACTGTCGCTGCGCCGGTTGCTGTCGCTGTGCCGGTTGCTGCGTTGGTCTATTGGCAGTGCTCGCCTGCTGCGATCGACCGCGGTATTGATCGACGTTTGAATTGTTTATGTTCCGGTTGACGTTTTTGTTGTTGACGTTATTGCGATTGACGTTGTTGGTGTTCACGTTGTTGCGGTTGACATTGTTCGTGTTGACGCTATTCCGGTTCACATTATTCACGTTGTTCCGGTTGACGTTGTTGTAGTTCACGTTGCGATTGACGTTGTTGTAGTGATTGATGTTGTTGTAGTTCACATTGCGATTCACCACTGCGTGATTGACGTGAACGTTTGTGTAGCTGCGATTGACGTAGACACTGTTGACGTGAACGTGATGGACGCTGGTGCTGATCCAACCGGAACCGTGCCAACCGTGGTAATAGACCGTGTGCGTGTGCCAGTTGCAATCGTTGTTTAGCCAGGCGCCAATTGCGAGACCGGTGCCGAACGCGATCGCGGTTGCAGCAACCACCGTCCCGGTGGAGGGACCCGACGATGCCGGCTGAACGTATACGACCTGTGGGTTGTAAGTTGGCACGTAGATTACCTGCGGCTGTGCCGGCACAACTTTGATCACTTCCTTTTCCACAATCACAGTTTGTTGCGGCGTCGAAACCAGATATCCCGCCGACTTGGCGCGCGCACGCAGCCTTTGCACAGACGTCAGCACTTCCGTCGACTGGTTGACGTAAGCCTGGCCCAATGCCGTGGTCCAATCCAGCTTGTCGCTCATCATGTAGATTACTTGCGGATAATGTGCGACTGACCTGACCGAAACATCCCATGACTGGTTATCAACACCAGCGGCCTGGTTATTATTGCCCCGCAGCCAACGCGCCGCCTGTTCAACCTGATCGACGAAGGTCGAAGCGGGGAATACCTGCGCCAATAGTGGATCGGGATAGAGCGCAATCGGCGCGAGCAGGTTATCCATCTGTTCGGCGTTGAGCGCACTATCGGGCACGGCTTCGTTCGACCCAGGATCCGTACCTCGATGTGAAGCTGCCGCGGCCAGCGTCAAATTGCCGATCAGACATAACATCAAACAAAACGTAACGGTCTTTCTCATCTTCACACCTCTTCTCTCCCGATTTTGATTTTTTAAAAGCTCTTCACTAAATAAGACCAAACTAGTGCGACGCGGTTTGTCAATCGACTTCTCCTTCGAGGGTTCTTCGTCTACGGCGTGAAGTTTATCGAGCGTGGAGATCTGAAAGTAACTGTCTCTTTGTACAGTTTTTAATGCCGCCTACTTCTTCGGAAAGAGCGCGGTGACTACGATGCGTAGACCACAACCTTGTGGCCCACCGGTCGGCGTCGTAACCCAGCATTTCAGTCCTCCACCGAAGCTGACGGGCTGTTTGCCGAACCTCACCAATTTGGAAATAAAGGGATTGATTGGTATGGACCAACTGTTGCCGTTCCAGTCGTAAGTGGATTCCGTGTTTATGCTGTAGGTCCACGCATCCCTGGTGCTATAGGACAGGAAGGGTTGAATGAAGGTTGCGTTGACGTCAGCACGATTAGACTTGCCTGCAACCGACCAGATGTGGTTCGCCAGTACGCCGTAGGTCCAGCCGTTCTCCTGCTTTAACGCCAGCGCAGTTGGACCAAGCCCCCACTTCTGCGCGCCCAACGCCCGATCCGTAGCGGTGGGAACCAACACCACCGGCCCAACTGCCCAAATTAGCGGTTCTGTCTTGTTCGGCGAGAAGAAAAAACTCTGCACTGTGTCGCCTAAACCGCTTTGGCTGGTGTTTGGGCCAGTTACGTTACCCTGATGGATAACCGGGATAATGGTGCGGGAGATGAGATTCCAATTTTCGTTTAACTTGATCGGAATAACCGGCTGCACATTGAGCGTGTAGCGCCAGCCCGATCCAGTGCCCATGCCGAAGTCGAAATTGCTCTGTAAAGGGAAGCTGATCAACGACGCGACCGGGTTGGATAACTTCTTTGCCAACTCCTGGGCTTCATTAGCGCTTTGCTGATCTTCCTGGTCCGGGGCGAACTTGAATTCCCCGGATTTTGCAATCGTTTGCTTACAAAGAAGCTCGACTCTGGCTTTGCCCGCCTTGGTGATTAGCTGTTCTTCAGCATCACGACAAAAGTCTTCTGGCGTTGCCCTGGGTTGTATAAATTCCTGCGCCGCTACGTTGAATGTCATTAGAGCCGACAAAATCATTACGACTTGCACTTGGATGATCGTCTTCAGCAATCGTGTCTTCATGATTCGAGTCTAGCGAAGCGAAAAGGAAACGTGTCACTGTCAACTCTTACAGAATATGTGGGCCACACCTGTATCTATTGCCAGTAGTTGCGGCGGCTCTGAATACTTAGACTGCCAAATAAGGAGCCGTTCGATGAATCGAGGTGAATCTGAAAAAGGTGATGACACCCTTGGGCTTTCGTCATCATGGCCCATCTCCAAAGCCACACCAGCATCATCACAAGCAAAGGTCGACATCGCGGGCGCCACACATCGTGGGCACGTGCGGGATAGCAATGAGGACCATTACCTGGCGGTACGTTTTCAGCGCTCCCTGGAGACTCTCTGCACGAACCTTGAAGAGAAAACCCTCGAGCGGAACTTTGACGAGATCGGCTATGGCTTGTTGGTCGCAGATGGAATGGGAGGAATGGCCGCCGGCGAGGTGGCGAGCCAAATGGCTCTGCGCAAATTAGTGGAGCTGGTGGTTAATACACCTGATTGGATCATGAAGTTCAATCAGGTCGAGAACAAAACCAAAGTAATGCAACGAATAACCCAACGGTTTCAACAGGTAGACGACGCGTTGAAATGTCAGGCGCAACGAGACAGTTTGCTGCGTGGTATGGGGACAACGTTGACTGCGGCGATTAGTCTGGGCCGTACTCTCCTGATTGGGCACGTCGGCGACTCGCGAGCGTACGTGATGCGAGGCAACACACTACATCAATTGACGAGCGACCACACCTTGGCCCAGGCATTGGTTGATGCTGGTATAGCCAATCCAGGTGATGCCGCTACGCAGGCTCTGCATCATGTTCTGACGTCAGCTCTGGGCACTTCTTCGGAGCCCACCGATCCGCAAGTGCTGAGCTTCCGGCTATCTCACAACGATCGGGTGATGCTTTGCACGGACGGACTAACCGAGATGGTATCTGCTGAAATAATCGCTTCCGTATTAAGCGAGGCAGATTCCTCGAGGGTTGCTTGTGATTCCCTGATTGACCTGGCCCTGAGTGGCGGCGGCATAGACAATGTAACTGTCATGCTGGCGCGTTATGAGTTTCCCGATGTCTCCGAACGTCAACTCGAATCGGCTGAATCTGTCAAAAGCTACAGTCGATCACGCTGGTTGTAGTCGCCTTTGGACCTTGTCAACCATATCCTGAAACATGATCTGGTAGTTTTTATTAGAGACAAGCCACAAAGGCTAGCGGAACGAACGCAGTTGTGGTAAGAATGTCCTGCCGAAAACAACGCCCCAACTGCTAACGGTCAGACCTAACTGCTGATGTTGGCAGTTCCTTACGATAAGTTTGAGTACAAGCCCCGACCGCACCTCGCTAAATTGTAAATAGTCGTTCGGAGCACTCGCGATCTTTTTGCGAGGCTACTTAATCGTCCAAACGGGTCGAGTTACCCTGCCCGGCAAAAGCAATCTATTTGTGACCCCGACTCCAAACCTCAAGACCAGTTAGGAGAATTCGCATGAAAGTAAAGTTCGTTCAAGACACGTCCCCAATATCTCACAACAGACATAGACGTCTGCGAACAAGCCGGAAACTGTTTGTGATGGCGTTCGCAATGATTGCTTTAGTCGTAACTCTTACGGCATTGGCGCAGGAGGGCACGCGGGATTTCAAGAGGGTATGGGGAGAACACTACCAACCCGCCCCACAAACAGAACCAAAATTACAGACCCAATCGCCATCACGGGAACTGTTCAATCTTAATCACAGCGGAGCCACATTGCGTCGTGTCGTTCACTGGAATTCGATTGCGATTGACGCCAGTGGTCTCGACCATACGCCCGTCCCAACCGGAGACCCGCGGGTTTTTGGCGAACAACTAGGACCCGGCAGGTCAGCACGGGCGATGGCAATAGTTCACATTGCGATATTCGAGGCGATTAACGCGATCGAGGGAGATTATCGCAGCTATACCGGCATCCCCCGGGTGCATGACAACACCTCGGTTGACAGCGCAATCGCTCAGGCAGCTCACGATACGCTGGTTGCCATGTATCCCTCCCAGAGGACAGCTTTTGACCAGGAGCTCGCGGAAGATCTCGGCGACATCCCGAGTAGTCAAGCCAAGTTGCGCGGTATCGCTTTGGGCCGCCGAGCGGCGGCAGCAATTCTGGAGATAAGAAGGAATGATGGTTCAGCGCATGCCGAGCCTGTACTGGTTCAAAATGGAGGCGATTGGGTTACGAGCAACAAGCCAGGAAGATGGCGGCAGGATCCAATCAGTCTCATTCCTCTCGCCCTTGGTGGACATTGGAGCGAGGTGGAGCCATTTGTCTTGCGGAGGGCCAATCAGTTCCGAATCCCGCCGCCTCCGTCATTGAATAGTCAGGCATATACAACCGCCTTTCGAGAGGTTAAGCGTCTCGGGGGCGATGGCATCGTGACCCCGACCGAGCGCACGGCAGACCAGACTCATATCGGTATTTTCTGGGCTTATGACGGAACGCCGAGCTTATGCGCGCCGCCCCGTCTGTACAACCAGGTCGCCCTGACAGTCGCCGATGTAAAAAACACCAACGACGTTCTGGCTTTGGCAAGGCTGCTGGCGTTGGTTAATGTGGCAATGGCGGACGCAGGCATCGCCTCCTGGGAGTCAAAATATTTCTACGACTACTGGCGCCCGGTAACAGGTATTCGCGAGGCCGACCCAGGGACCGGGCCACTTGGCCAGGGCGATGGCAATCCCAATACGCGCGGCGATGTGACCTATTCGCCACTCGGCGCTCCTGCCAGCAATCTCCAGGGGCCGAATTTCACACCACCCTTCCCGGCCTACCCGTCCGGCCATGCGACCTTCGGAGGCGCGTTGTTTGAAACCTTGCGCAACTTCTACGGAACTGATCGCATTCGTTTCACCTTCGTTTCAGATGAATTCAACGGCGTGACCGTAGGCAATGATGGTCAAGTCCGGCCTTTCCTGCCGCGCACGTTCAATAGGCTCTCGCAGGCTGAGGAAGAGAATGGTCAAAGCCGAATCTATCTTGGCATTCACTGGGCTTTCGACAAGACCGAGGGAATAGCGCAGGGCAGGAAGGTGGCAGATTATGTCTTTGAAAACGTGTTCAGACGCGTGGGCCACTAAACTACGAAGACCTTAATTGATTGGGTCACCACCGGAGCCCGGGGCGAGAGTTAACTCCACGCCTCGGGCTCTTTATTGTCAGGTTAAGGTACTTGCAAGGTGGCCGATTCCGCCGAAGATCATTATCGACTCGTCTGGTTTCCTTGACCTTTCGTCTGCGTCATACCTCTACTCCTTGACTTTCACACTTGGGATAACCGAGGTTATGGAACGGCGAGGTCAGCAGGTCACAGAACCTTCCTTTTGAGTGGGCAAATGATAACTCAAACATATATCCCACGATTCCCACTAAATCAGTTCGTCGACTACTTCTTTTTCTATGAGGGTTACACTCCGTCACATTCGGTCGAAAGATTCCTGCCTGACGGTAACGTGGAATTAATTATCGATCTTCACGATACGCCTAAATTCATTTACGACAACGAAACGCTCAAGGAGATTCAGGCCTGTCATCACGTTTGGGCTTCAGGTGTTCGCACCGAACCGATTTCGATCGACTCAGGCAGAGAGGCCGCGATGATCGTGGTCTACTTTAAGAAGGGTTTGGCTTACCCGTTTTTTCCGGCGCCGATGAATGAGATTTCTGATTGCGTCGTCGATGCCGATCTGCTTTGGGGGAATTGGTTCAGTTCGTTGCGTGAAAGAATCCTGGAAACCAATGATCCGACGAGCAGATTTGAAATCCTCGAAGCCTCTCTGCTGGAAGAATTCGGATCGAAACTCATCCAAAATCCGTGTGTCGAATATGCGGTCAAGCAGATCATTCTCCACCCGGATCAGTTGTTGTTTACTAAAATGAGTCAGGAGATCGGTTACTCCCAAAAGCATTTTATAAGTATGTTCAAGAACGCCGTGGGCATCACGCCGAAAGCCTATCTGAAAATTGCGCGTTTTCAGAAGGCAATAAATGGAATTGAGCAAGGAACCGTTAACTGGACCACCATCTCACAAGATTGCGGATTCTACGATCAATCCCATTTCATCAACGACTTTCGCCTGTTCTCCGGCTTCACTCCTGAACAATATCTTCGCCGCAAAACTGAAATTCTGAACTATGTGCCGATTGGTTAGACCGTCCCAGGTGAATTTTTTCCAATACGACAACGCTTGCACCTGATAACGTTAAAGCCCTGGCAGAATTCCACCCGGCAAGGAGCACAAATGACTGCAAAGACATCAGGTGAAATCGAAAAGGAATTCATTGACAACTTGAAGGACTCTACAAAAAAGGACCTCGCCGCCTGGTTAACTGAAATCAACAGCCTGGGCATCACGAAACGCAACGACATCATTAACTCGCTCAAGAACGACTATGGGTTTGGCCACATGAACGCTTCCCTACTGGCGGGAATCTATCTAAACGGCGGCAAGCCCGTTTATGCCAGTACCGACGATCTGCTTGAAAACCAGTTTGCAAAAGCTGAGGCGATGCGCCCGCTTTACGATTCTGTCGTAAACTTTGTGAAGCAGAATTTTCCCGGCACGACAGTTTTGCCAAAGAAGACTTACGTCTCGATTCTGGAAAAGCGGGAGTTCGCGGCTATCAATATCAAACCGAAGGAATTGCGTATCGGGTTTGATCTCGGTGATCGTCCTTTCGACGAGACTGTAAGCAAATCCAAACTCACCGGGCCGATGCCGCGAATCTCACACATGGTGGTCGTTACCGGCAAAGAACAGCTCAACGAAAATATGCTCTCTCTGCTGCGGGAGTCCCACGGCCGAACTCACAGTTAACCTGGACCACACTTTATGAAGACATCTCTCCTCCTGTTAGCTCTTGCCTTTCTTGTTTTGCCTTTCAGGACAGCCCATGCCCAAGGCACCGGCGGTTCAGTTGAATACCAATCTTATCTGGCGCACATCGCTGCTGCTTCAACCAGTTTGCGGCTTCACGACACCGCCGCAGCCAAAAGGTGGCTTGCGAACGCACCGGCTAAGTATCGCGATTGGGAGTGGCGCTATCTTAATAGCCAGGCGGAGCAAAGCATTGCGACTTTCTCAACTGGCGCTTCAGTGAACAGTTTGGCTATTAGTCCCGATGGAAAGATGTTGGCGATTACCACTGGCGACAAGCTTGTCAGAATCTTGAACGCCGGAAACGGCACGGAACTCTTCAAAAAGTTCGACGAAAGCCTGACCCCGCAGGCGGTGGCTTTCAGTCCCGATGGGAAACAGCTCGCGGCGGCTTATTCCAGGCATGCCATACGCGTTTGGGATATCGCTTCGGGCAGTGAAGTTCTTCGACTGCAAGGTAAAGGAAGAGGAATTACGGCGATTGCGTTCAGCGCTGACGGAAAAATGCTGGCTTCATGTTCGTGGAACCTGATTCAGCAACAGGTTACGGGAATCATAGAAATCTGGAACGCTACGTCAGGTGAATCGCTGCAACAACTCGAGTACGGCAACAAGCCTTTAACCGCGATCGCGTTTAGCCCGGATGGAAAGTACTTGGCTGTAGGTGGTTGGGAGTCACAGCAGAGCGTCGCGATCTGGGAAGTAGGTCGTTGGGGGAAAGCAGTTGTACTGGAACCCGAGTTGAACGATACCTACAAGGCCGTCCAGTCAATCAGCTTTAGCCCTGACAGCACGAAGATCGCAGCCGCCTGCAAAGACGCGATAGTTCGAGTGTGGGACGTAAGCAACCGGAAGATGGTCCATACACTCGGCGGAAGAGGCTGGGGACACAGTACGTGGGTTAACGGCGTCGCATTCAGCCCAGACACAAAACTGATCGCTTCTGTTTCAACTGATCAGACTCTGAAGTTCTGGGATTCAGAAAAAGGAACCGAGTTGGCGACGCTTCACGGGCATACGAAAAACGTTTCGGCTGTGGCGTTCACGCCGGACGGCGGAAGAGTCGTTACAGTCGCCGGAGATCAGACAGTCAGAATTTGGAAAGTTGCCGGCGCAGATCCAAACCTGACGGTTTGGCAACATCCAGCTAACGTGTACGGAGCAGCTTTCAGTCCTGACGGTCGCTCAGTGGCAACGGCAGCATGGAGTGGAAACTTGAAGCTCTGGGACGTGACCTCAGGAAAACTGGTAAAGGATTGGAATGCCCATCGGGTCTCTGCGAATGCAGTGCAGTACAGCCCGGACGGTAAACGATTGGCAAGTGTTGGTAATGACGGGTTGATCAAGATCTGGGACACAGAAACTCAGAAGGAACTGCGCACCATCGCCGAGGTCAAAGGACCACAACTGATTTCCATCAGTTTCAGTCCTGATGGAAAGCGCCTGTTTTCTGCATCTGGTCCAAACATCGCCAGGATCTGGGACGTAGAAACTGGAACGGAGCTGCTGTCTGTAACTCACGAGAAGGGCGTGACCTTCGTTGCTTCCAGCCCGGACGGCAGGTTTTTAGCGACCGGAGGTAGTGACGGATCGGTGATGCTCTTTTCCGCAACGAATGGCGAATCGCTTGGAAGACTCACCGGGCACACCTCTCATGTTTCCTCCATCGCGTTTAGTCCTGACAGCAGGTTGTTGGGCACTGCATCCAACGACCGGACAATCAGACTCATTGATCTAACTACTCGCAAAGAGATCCAGACCTTGTCCGGTCACGACGAAGCTGTTCACAGCATTAGTTTCAGCCCTGACGGCAGACGAGTAATATCAGCTTCGTCCGATCAAACTGTTCGGCTCTGGGATACAAGAACAGGCGAGGGCGTGCTAACACTTCGCAACGATATCGAGGTTTGGGCCGCAATATTCAGTAATGACGGCAAACGAGTGATAACGCTGCCGATGGACAACACGGTTAGAATTCTGGCTGCTAATTAACTCAACACAGCGCTCGAATAGCTTGAGAAGGATTATCAGGAACACGATGTAAATAAAGGCCGCTTGGCGACAAGTCCGCTGCACGCGCGTTAGGCATCATACAGGTGTTGAACCTTTATCGATCGTTTGCAATTAACGCAGATACCCTCTTTGCTTCGTGTTCACCACAGGTCTAACGTACAACCCTTAATGTGACCGCTTCACTCAGGCATCGCAGAAACGTTAGGCGGTGTGTCGTTGAAAGTTGAACGCAGAGTTGACAATGATGTGCGCGACTTCACTAACAAAAGCCCCCGATATTGACGAGGGGTACAAAAAGGGGTAAAAAAGGGGGACATTTCTTATGCACCTCTTTGAAACCTGCGATTTGATTTAGGCCCGCGTAGCTCAGTGGATTAGAGCGTTCGCCTCCGGAGCGAAAGGTCGCAGGTTCGACCCCTGCCGCGGGTATTCAATCTTGCATCTTACTGGCCTCCTCAACGCTTTAGACTTAAAGGGCAGATCAAATGCAAAGAACCACGTATCTTCTGATAGTCCTCATCATTCTAATTTTGTCGTTTTCGCTGGTCCGCCGGACCAACTTTTTCGTCGAAGCTCATCCTGTTAAGCAAAAGGATCCGAAAGCCGAACGATACGAACTAGCTAAACGCCACTTTCCAACCGTCGATTACAACGAACCTAACCTACCAGACACCGAACAAAACCGGGAGAAGAAAGAAAAAAAGAAACGATTCAATGATTTGGGGAACTGGGTCTCGACCATTCCACAGTCGTATATTGCCGAGAACCTCGCCATAACTGAAGGTTCTTTTAACTTTCCGGCTCTTCCGGTGGCGAAGAGTGAAATCATCCTGATGGGTGTCGTCGGCGAAACCAAAGCTCAGCTTTCTGAGAACAAGAGAAATGTGTTCTCCGAATTCATGATTGCTGTCGAAAGGGTCTTCAAAAGCAGTAATCAGGAAGTAAAGCAGGGTTCTGTCGTGACTATTAACAGAATGGGTGGGTTTGTTAAGTACTCAAATGGGCAAACGATTCTCTATCGTAGGTCCGGCATGTATATGCCCAAAATCGGCGGACGGTATTTGTTCTTTCTCAGCTCACTGAATAAGCACGATTACGGCATTCTAACTGCCTATGAACTAACGGCAGCGGGGGTCATACCGCTCGATATGTCCACGGAGTTTTTCGCTTTCGAGGGCAAATCGGAAACTGAGATTTTGGAAAGACTGCGCGGCTTGCTTCCCAACACCTCAAACTGAGCAAGACCTCCATGGGACAAACAACGAAGACAAAAATCCTTCTTTCAGTTTTGCTGGTTGTTTGGGTATCGATAGTGCTAGTAGAGTTGACTGTACCGGTGCAATCGCAAGGCTGTTTTCCGCCCCTCGTTACTCCTGGTTACCTGAACCCGATTACAATTGTACATGGATCCTGGAGACCGGCTATCGGTAACGTAGCAGTCAAGATTGATGTTAACTTCGCAAACTTCACGCCTGATGCGCCATTCCTAATCGAAGAAGGTCAACGGAAGTGGAACAGTCCGTTGACCTGTTCAGGTGTTAATTTTACAAACTTCCAGGATGTTGTTTTTACCTCTGACGACTTGGTTAATGACGCACCTTTTGGCGAAGTCCATTGGGAGATAGATCACCCAAGCTCTACCTTCAACGGCGAGACGAGAGTGCACATTGGCTTCGGCGGCAGGGTTGAAGGAGCGACTATCAAAATTTCACCGAACCTTGTGGTTGGTAATCCAGTGTATTTCAACTATCTTGGCTCGCACGAAATTGGTCACACTTTCAATCTGAAAGACTGCCTATCGACCACAACGCCACCATGTTCCACAGGCGGGCTTACTATTATGGGTGGTCATACAAACACCTTGTTCGATACACAAGGCCCGACTGCGTGCGACCTTGCAGCCGTGGCTGCCATTTACTGCCCGTCTGATCCTACGCCTAGTCCGACACCGACTCCTACACCCGCTCCACCTAACGAAGAGGGGTGTGACTCTATTAACTGGTACTGGAATCCGTTTACTGACGTTTGCCAGGAGGACCCACCACCTCCCTGCGATTTAGAGCCTGTGATTTGCGAATTTGGTTCCTGGAGCTTTCTTTGGTGCGACTGCATACCCTTTGTAACACCGATAGTAGTGGACATTGGCGGGAATGGCTTCGATCTAACTAGCCGCCCGGCGGGAGTAAACTTCAACCTTAACAATATCGGCGGAAAGGAAAGGCTGGCTTGGACCAATGCTGCCTCTGATGATGCGTGGCTTGTTTTGGACCGAAACGGGAACGGCACAATCGATGACGGCACGGAACTGTTTGGCGATATAACTCCTCAACCCAAAGCGGTTCCAGGTGAGAAGAAGAACGGATTCCGTGCCCTTGCTGAATACGATAAGCCTGAGCATGGGGGAAACGGTGATGGCCGGATTCACGATACAGACGCCATCTTTCGACGTTTACGTATGTGGCAGGATACGAATCATAATGGAGTCTCTGAAACTGGCGAGTTATACAAACTCCGCAGTGGGAATAGCTGGCCTGGACTTAGACTACAGAGAGACGAAGAAAATTGATGGTCATGGAAATCAGTTTCGATATCGAGCTAAGGTCAATAACGTTCAAGGTCGGCAGTTAGGCCGATGGGCTTGGGATGTATTTCTAGTTAATAGTATCCATACACCAAGTCGGCACTCTTCTCACTAGCTATTCACTAAACGGCCAAGCGGGTAATCGTTCTCTCGAACTTAACCATTCCTGCGGGATGCCTTCTATGCCCGTAAACGCCGCAACGATACCGCCCACAATCGCGCAGGTCGTATCTCGATCGCCTAAGCCGCTTACTGTGAGCCACATTGCTTCTTCATAGTTCGATAGGTGCTTCGCTGCGCACCACAAGGCGAAAGGAACTGTGTCCTGGGCAGAAACTCGCACTCCATTCCCAAGAACCGCAACGGCAAATTGAACGGACGCATTTTCCGACATATCTCTCGCTTGCCGAATCTTGCTGCGTACCTCACTCTCCGGCACATCGGATAGAACCAGATCGAGAAACTCCGACCGACCGAGCGGCGCTGCCGAGGTTCGCAGTTCAGATGCTCGAGCAACCGCCACCGCTACCGCAATTGCCCCGGCGATCGCTTCGTCATGAGTATGCGTGACGACCGATGATCGAGTTGCCTGCTCGACGACCGCATCGATGTCACCCGCGAAGAAGGCGCCGATTGGCGCGACACGCATTGCTGCACCGTTACCAAACGAACCTTGTCCGCCAAACAAACTTTGCGCTCTTTCCGCCCAGTCGTCACCACTCCTGATTTCTGACAAGAGCCGATGCATCGCTGGACCATAACCGCGGTCGCTCTCATAGCGTTCGGCAAAGCTCCGGGCGAGTGTCGGTTGATGGATATGTCCCTGCTGACGCAACACGGAAAAAATGGACATAGCCATAAGCGTGTCGTCAGTGTAATTCCACGTCCGACTTGCTAAAGCGCGTTCGGCAATCAATCCTTCAACCAGATCGGGATGGACAAAAAATGTCTCGCCGAATGCATCGCCGACGGATAGTCCTTCAAGACTGCTTCTGGCGCGCTCAACTGGATCTTGTGATGAAAGTTCCATTTCTTAGACTCCGCTAAACAGTATCACGCAGATTCCCTCGGTGGCCCATTCACGAAATCGGGATTTTTTGTTACGCTTGAGTCCCCCGATGGTCCCCCAGGAAAATTAGGACCACATGGATCTTGCCGACCCCCAGGATACCCGACGCACAGTTCTCGTTGTCGATGACTTCGACGATACCCGTCTGCTTTTGCGTACGTGGTTTGAAAGACGCGGGTTTCGCGTTATTGAGGCCGAGAATGGCGTGCAGGCGATCGACCGCGCGGAAAGTGAGACGCCGGATCTGATCATTATGGATGTGCAGATGCCGCAGCTCGATGGGCTCGCAGCCACGCGGCGGATACGCAGTGTCAAAGCGCTTGGGTCGGTGCCGATTGTGGCGGTGTCAGCGTATGGAGCCGAGCAGTTTCGCGAACTCGCTCTGGCCGCCGGTTGTAATGAATATGTTTCGACGCCCTTTGAACCGGCAACCCTCGAAGGCATTGTTCGCGCTCTGGTGCACTAAAACAGCCACGGATAACACGGATTACACTGTATAATCCCGGCCATGCTGCGAATCCTCCTGGTTCTCTTAGCGATAGCCCTCCCCGTTTCAGCGCAGTGCACGCAGAAGATCGCCACGCTGCCGGCGGCGCCCGAGCTTTACGGTTTTCATCTCGGCATGAATCGCGATCAGATTAAAGAACTGGTTCCGCAAACGCAGTTTGGAAAAACCGACCACTTCGGTGTCGCGAAGACCACGATCAACCCGAGCTTTGACCCCAAGATCGATCAAAGGAAGTTTGAAGGCGTGCGCAGCATCTCGCTCGACCTGCTCGACGATCGATTGACGTCGCTCTGGATCGGCTACGACGAAACCTACAAGATCAAAACCATCGACGACTTCGTGAAAGCGATCTCGCAGTCGCTACAAGTTTCGGGCAACTGGTCGTCGTGGAGATCGCGCGGGCAGCAGTTACGCTGCGCTAACTTCCAGTTGATCGTCAGCACACTCGCGGGTGGTCCAAGTTTACGCCTGCTCGACTTCGGCTCCGAAGACATAATCGCCGCACGCCGCCAGGAAAAAGAAGAACAGGATTCACTCGCCGAAGCCGCAGCGAACGAGAACAAAGAGCAAGAAACCACCAGCGAGCCGCAGTCACACTCGATAATCGGCGACAAGCAATCCAGGACTTACTACCCAAACGGTTGCCAACCCGCAACACAAATTTCAGAAGTAAACAGAGCGGTGTTCAAAACTGCCCAAGAAGCCGAGAAGGCTGGATTCAAGTTGGCGAAAAACTGCCACTAAGGAGGTAGTCAATGCTAAGAGAATTCAAAGAGTTCATCGCGCGCGGAAATGTTATCGACCTGGCCGTTGCCGTGGTCATCGGCGCGGCTTTCGGAAAAATCATCACGTCGCTCGTCGAAGGCGTGATCATGCCGCCGATCGGTCTCGCACTCGGTAACGCCGACTTCTCAAACCTCTTCATCGATCTTTCAGGAAAGAGGCCGGCGTCGCTCGCTGAAGCACAGTTGCAGGGAATTCCGGTGATCGCTTACGGACAATTGATCAACGACGTGATCAACTTCCTGATCATCGCCTTCATCATCTTTCTGATCGTGAAGTCGGTGAATCGTTTGCGCGCCGCGCCGCCACCACCACCAAACACGAAAGATTGCCCGTATTGTCTGACGGCGATTCCGATCGGAGCAAAGCGTTGCGCGGCATGTTGCGCCGATCTACCGGCCAGCGCATGATGTAACTGATGCGCGAATGCCCCCGTTGCGAAGTCTGCTACGAAGACGACGTTGAACTCTGTCCGCAGGACGAGACCAACACAAAAACTACGCTGCCCGGGCCTCGTCTTTTAGCCTCACGTTACCAGCTCGAGAAACGTCTCGGCCGCGGCGCGATGGGCCAGGTTTATCTCGCGCGCGATCAGAACCTCATGACCCGTCAGGTCGCGGTGAAAACCGTCCGTCCCGACATCCTTAACGACGAGGATCTACAAGACGGCGAAGCAATCGCGCGTTTCGAACGCGAAGCTCGCGCGGCTGCTTCGATTCGTCACCAAAACGTCGTCGGCGTCACGGACTTCGGCCAAACCTCCGACGGCGTGTTCTTCCTCGTGATGGAGTACGTCGAAGGCGAAACGCTTTACCAACTGCTGCGTCGCGAAGGAACGGTGAGCCCGCAACGAGCCGCGAGCATCATGCGGCAGGTCGTCGCCGGCGTCGAAGCCGCGCACGATGAAGGAATTCTGCACCGCGATCTCAAACCCGCAAACATCTTTCTGATGCAGCAGAAGCGGAAGACATCCGGCGAAGACGGTTTCGTGAAGGTCGGCGACTTCGGTTTGGCGAAGATCGTGAATGCGGATCGATCGGATCTCGCTTCGGACAGTGGTCCGGCATCGCGCGGAATCATCGGCACGCCGGAATACATGGCGCCCGAGCAAATGCAACCCGACTGCCAGCTCGACGTGCGCGCCGACATCTATGCACTCGGAACGATCGCCTATCACATGCTCGGCGGCCGCCCGCCTTTCACCGGCAACATCACGCAACTCATCGCTCAGAAGTTGACCCAGGCGCCGCCGTCGTTGTCGTCGTTGCGTTCCGACGTGAACGCGGAACTGGAAGCGGCGATCATGAAGGCGTTGGAAAAGGAGCCCAAGGATCGTCCGGCGAGTGCGAGCGAGTGGTTCGAGAGTCTTGCCGCAGCGGCTGTGACGGAGTCGGGCACCTTGAGGCGCGGTGATTCACGGCTGGTGATCATGGCTCCTGCGGGTTCGGAAGTTTACGTCGACGATGAACGCTATGGCAGCGTGGGCCGATCGGGAAGAGTGATTCTGACTTCTATTGCGCCGGGACAACATGTGTTACGTGTTTCGCGATCCGGCGAAGCCGACGACGAGCGCCTGATCGAGATTCGCAGCGACATCGCCGAACAAATCATCGAAGCGCAACTCAAGATCGGACCTTCGAGTAAACATCTGACGCCTTCGCAAGGCGGCAGTCTAAAAAGCAAATACGGCGATCATTCGACGACTCTTGTCGTGGTGATGTGTAGCCGCTGTAACTCGCGTTTCGCTGAAGGTGTGAAATTCTGCGGGCGTTGCGGCAACACCACGTTTCAACCCGTTTCCGGCGAGTTGCAAACACAACCGCAACCGGCGCCGCCCGCCAGTGGCGTCACCTGCTCGCGTTGCGGGCACACCTACTCGGCGGCGACGAAATTCTGCGGGCGTTGCGGCATTCCGTTAGGAAATCCGGCGCTCGAATGGCACGCACCGAAGCCGGTGGAAGTCCTTTGCCGGACGTGTAAGACCAGTTATCCTGCCGGGACAAAGTTCTGCGGACGCTGCGGAACACGAATCACCACTTGAGAGAATTTGAGCTTTTCTTATAAGCTGTGCCGCGATGAAGCGCTGCCCGACGTGTAACCGCACGTACACGGATCTCTCCCTGAACTTCTGTTTGGAGGACGGAACGCCGCTAACGATTGACGCACCAGGCGGGCCCGATCCAAACGCGACGCTCAGGTATCCGTCACCACGAGACACTGCCGAACCGCCGCCGACAGAGATCTATCGGCCGGCGCCAGGCACAGCCACGCCGCGACCGGTGCCCGCGCCCGTGCCGCCGCCATCACCTCCGCCTCCGCAGCAACAGTGGTCGCCTACGCCAACGCAGGTGCCGCGCAAAAAGTCGAATGCGGTCTGGTGGATTCTTGGCGGTCTTGCCGCACTGGTCGTGATCGGCGTGGGGCTGGTGGTAATGCTGATCGCTCTGGCGAGTCTCAACTCGGATCCGAACAGCAACAATCTCAACGCAAACACCAATCGAAACGCCAACGCCAACGTCTCTGTTAACGCAAACATTCCAAACAGCAACGCGAGTGTTACGCCGGCAGGTCCGCTGGTCGACGACTTCAGCGAAAAGAAATGGAGCGTTGGCGTCTCGCAGTTTGGCCGTATGTGGTACGAGAACGACGAGTATCACATGAGCTCAAAAGACCAGATGTTCATGGTCAATTACGCTCCGTCAGACGACTACAGCACTGAAAACGCCACGGTAAAAGTGACGGCACGCATGATCGACGACAGCGTACCGGCCAACGGTTTTGGTTTGATGGTCCACTGCACCCGGACCAGGACAAATAAGCTCGACGACTATGCTTTGCTGATCTATCCGAGTGAAGAACCTGAATACGAGATCATCATGCACAAGGAGACCACACAGTCGTCGCTGGTCTCACGTACCAAGTCGAACGCGATTTACCCGGGCACCCGGCCCAACCAATTGGAAATCAGAATCAAAGGCAGCGAGTTATCGTTTTACGCCAACGGGCAATTCCTGACCAAGATCACCGACCCCGAAAACTACCGGCGCGGGCGAGCCGGGTTCTATACCAGCGACGTGACGAACGTGGCATTTGATAACCTCGAGATCGATCGTTAGCCGCAAAAAGGCACAAGACAGTAAAGCGTCGCCGATCTAAACCTTCTCTTGTGCCTTTTCGTGGCCCCAATCAGAAATGCAGGTAAACCTGAAAGTCGTAGCCGGGCCGTACAAGGGCCGCATCTTTTCCTTCACCCAGCACGACAGTTTTCTGATCGGACGTAGCCGCGACGCGCATCTTTACCTGCCCGACGATCGATATTTCTCGCGCAACCACTGCCTGCTCGAGATAAACCCGCCGCGCTCTTTCTTGCGCGATCTGAATTCCACCAACGGAACGTTTGTAAACGGCCGCCGCGTCGCGCACGCGTTTCTTAATGACGGCGATCGTATTCAGGGCGGCGAGACGATTCTGTTGGTTGAAGTGACGGCGAGCGAGCCGAGCAGCGATCTTTCCGAAACCACGCAAGACGCGTTGACGCGACGGCCCGTGCTGGTGATGGTTGAGTGTTTGAACTGTGGCCGCCGTGAACAAGCACAGGCTTCGGCGCCCGACGAACGGCTCACGTTTCTTTGCGAAGACTGCCGCATTGAATTGAAGCGTTCGCCGCAGGCGATACCGGGTTACGACACAGTCAAACTTCTCGGACGCGGCGGCATGGGTTGTGTGATGCTCGCCCGCGACCAGCGAACCGGACGCGCCGTCGCGATCAAAACGCTGCTGCCTGAGTTTGCGATCAGCGACAAAGCACTCAAACGCTTCATGCGCGAGATCGACGTCGCCGCGGCGTTGAAGCACAAGAACATCGTGGAGTTTATCGATCGCGGCACGCACAACGGCGTCGTCTATCTCATCACCGAATTCGTCGACGGCGCTGATGCCTGCAAACTTGCCGAACAGCGCGGCGGCTGTCTTCCTTACGACGACGGCATCTCGATCATCTCGCAGGCACTCGACGCGCTCTCCTACGCACATGGGGAGGGCTACATTCATCGCGACTTCAAAGATCAGAACATTCTCGTCTCTGGCCACTCGCCAAACCTGATCGCGAAATTGACGGACTTTGGTCTAGCCAAAAGTTTCACCCACTCCGGCATGAGCGGGGTGACCATGGCCGGCGAGATGGCCGGCACGCTGGCATACATGTCGCCCGAACAACTGCGAAACTTTCGCGACGTGAAACCGCAGTCAGACATTTACGCGGTCGGCATGACCGCCTACAGCCTTCTATCCGGCTCGCTCGCGCTCGACATCACGAGCAAAGGCAACATCAACGACACCATCCGGGCCATCTTCGAACAACCCGCCGTGCCCTTGCGTCAGAAGGCTCCACACCTGTCCGCGCCGGTCTGCGACGTCATTGACCGCGCCCTTGCAAAAGACCCTGCACAGCGTTGGCAAACAGCGTCGGCCATGCGCAACGCACTGTTGCACTGCATTTGAATTGTCCCATCCGTGGCACAAAAAGCCTTTACTAAACGGGGTTTCGACCGCATAATACGGGCCAGCGCGGGCTTACGAGTCCCGCGCTTTCGCATCAGGAGACCTGTAAATGAGATCTATTTGGAAAGGTCACATACGCTTTCTGCTGGTTGCCATTCCGGTCCGTATCTACAACGCCATCGAAACCAGCGAGAAGATCCAGTTCAACCAATTACACCGCGACGATTTTGGTCCAATCGGTTACGACAAACGCTGCAAGAAGTGCGGTGAGGTCGTCACCAACGATCAGATCACGAAGGGTTATCAGTATGAACCCGACCGCTATGCGATAGTTGAACCCGAAGACATTGCCAGGATTAAGATCAAGACTACTAAAGCAGTCGACATTATCGGGTTCGTCGATCGTGAAGAGATTCCGACGACATTTTATGACTCGCCGTATTTCGCTGGTCCGGATGGAGCTGTTTCCGAGAAGCCGTATGCGCTGCTGCGTGAAGTGATGAAGCAGACCGGGAAGATCGCTGTGGGTAAAGTCGTGCTGCGCGATCGTGAGGATCTCGTGGCGGTGTTTCCGCACGAAGATGGTCTCGTGTTGCAGAAGCTCCACTACCCGCACGAGCTACGCAAGATGGAAGACGTGCCTGACCTCGAAGGCGTGCAGAATCTCGACGCAAGTAAGCTAAACAAGAACGAATTGAAACTCGCGACCACGCTGGTGCAGGAGATGGCGACTACGCTTTCCGAGATCGATACTGCTGACGCTTATCACAATGCGCTTCGCACTTTGATCGATTCGAAGATCAAGGGCGGGGAGCTGGCGGAGTTTGAAGTTGAGGAAGTTCCGCGCCTTGATATTATGAGCGCGCTAAAGAAGAGTCTGCAGGCCTCGAATCGCAAGCCGATGGTGAAGGCGCCGGCGACCGCAGCGAAGAAGAAGCCGCAGATCACACTGGTAAAGCCGCGTGCGGCTAAGAAGCGAAAAGTCGGGTAGTAGAAGCCAGTTTAGAGTTCGCGAAGACGGTTTTGAGTTCAAGCTTTAGCTTGTCTTCAAGCAACAGCCTAAAGGCTGAACTCAGAACTAGAACTCAGAACTTCAATGAAAGATCCAAGGCCGAAGGTAATCTCGTTTCCCTCACCTGTCCCGTCAAAGGCAGATTACCAACGTGTCAAATCTTCCTACACAGTCAAAGAGATCAAACAGCTTTTCGGTCTGAGCGAGAAGACGATTCGCCGTTGGACCGAACAAGGGATCATCCAGGCTTCGTCGCCATCGCAAACGCCTGACTTTGTTTACGACTTCCAGGCGTTGACGCAGTTTCGGCGCGTGCGCGAGCTGCGTGCGCAAGGCCACAGCATTCGTCAAATCGAAGCCGAGCTCCAGGGACAGTTGAATCTGTTCCGCGTTGAGACCGGCCGTCTGGCTCGTTTGCTCACGCCTTTTGAAGAAGCGCTGCTACTGCACGAGCAAGGCGATCCGAAAGCTGCGGAACACTACGTCGAAGCGATCAACGAAGGCGACAACGTTGCCGAGGCGTATTGCAACCTCGGCATCATCAATCTCGAACGGGGCCAGCTTGCCGCCGCGCTCGACAACTTCACGCTGTCTTTGAAAAACGATCCACGGCACGTCGAGGCACACTATAATCTAGCCAATCTTTATTACGACGCCGGCGATCTACACCTGGCCAAGTTGCACTACGAAGCGGCGGCGCAGATCGAGTCGGGCTTCTCGCTCGTCTACTTCAACCTGTCGCTCGTCTATCACAAACTTGGCGATCTGGAGGCGGCGTCCGCGACGCTCGAAAAGTACCGGCAGTTGGAGCCTGAAGACGAGGATTTGGAAGTGCTCAACCAGCTCCTGAAGGCGATGAAAAGCCCTTCGCCGTTCAATCAGAAAATGGATTGATTTTGCGGTGGGCAGGAGGGCTGCCCACCGCGCTGGTACTTGGATCGCAAGAAAGGTAAACGATCCGAATTACCTACGTAACTTAGTCAAAGCTCGAATTTCCCTCCCCTTCCAGAATCGACTATAATCCGTCCGCACCCGCTGAAGGCTCCGCGGTTCCTGGGGCCGATAAGGCTAGCAACGAGGAGGGTTCCCCTTTGGCAGATTCCAAATGTCGCGTTCTTTGTGTGGATGATCATCACGATACATCCGAGATGCTTGAACTGTTACTCTCCAAAGAAGACTATGAAGTAGAGACTGCCGGGACGATGGAAGAGGCCTGTCGCCTGGCCATGGAAACGCAATTTGACCTCTATGTTTTGGACCGGCGCCTGCCCGACGCAACGGGTTTGGAGTTATGCGAGCGTCTGCAGGAAATGACGCCAGGCGTGCCGTGCATTTTCTACAGCGGCGACGCCTATGAGCTTCATCGCCGCGAGGCTTTTGCCGCAGGCGCGTCGGCGTACGTGGCAAAACCGGATATTGATGGATTGATCGACGCAGTGCAGAAATTGTTGGCGGAGAGCAACTGCGCCGCCGCGACGAGCAAGTAAGGGTTGTGCTTTTGGCGCGTGGTTATTCCACACCAGCTAACTGTTCAGAACTTCACTTGCTTGACACTCCCCAAAGCGCACGTATAATTTTTCGCGTTCTAACGAACGGGCCGATAGCTCAGTTGGTAGAGCAGCTGACTCTTAATCAGCGGGTCGCAGGTTCGAGCCCTGCTCGGCTCACCATTTATTGGATTAGGATAGGTTAATCAGGGACTTACAGTTTCCAGCTAGTTAGGCATGGTCTTCCGTAGACCCGCTGACTGGAGAATGTAGGTCCTTATGATTTTAGAGACTCTATTCGCTCAATTTCTAAAAGAAAAACAATTCCTCATCTGTATCTCACCGAAGACAATTAGGTCTTACCGACAGGCTTCAATGCCTATCAAAGAGTCCCTGGCAAGCTACTGCTTCTTCGGGGGTTTGGCCGTACTCTACGACCGGAACGTGGTGTTGGTTCTCAGCGATTGAGTCATAAAACTCATAATTGGCAAACCATTCTTCACCAGACCAACCTAATCGAAACAAATGTTCCACCTTTGCAGATATGGCGTCTTTGTTTCAGTTGGTACTTACAATTTCTGACGGACACGCTTCTATAAGCTCGGAGAGGGTTGGAAACTTTACAAAATCCCTGGACTTACAGTCACACTCTGCGGGCAAACTTACTGCGTAGTGGAAACAGTTCCAGTCTCCCGTTACTTGCGGAAAACCTGCTTCTTTAAGTTGTTTTGCGAGTGAATAGGTCATTAGAATCATATTTATGGATTTGGATTACGTTGAAGTGACAAGAGACAACTGCACGTATCGTTATCCCATTGAAAAGTTGAAGGTAATCGATATTGATGATAATGGAGCGGAGGTAGTCGTTAAGTACCCTTCATACTTAGTAGAGGGCAGAATAACTCTAGAGACTTTAGCCAAGCTTTTAGCGCGGCGTTTGAAGGGGTATAGCCTTCAACCGAAACGACAACACCGGATTCTTACGTGGGTACTTGATGGCCCAGTCTATGGACCAGAAGAGAGTGTAATCAAACGACTTCAAAGACTGTGGTGGAAGATAGAGCTAGAAACTCCAGAATAGCCTCCCTCTCACTAATCATTACGGAGGTTGTTAGGTTAGAACCGCTTTAGGCGGTTCGATACTTGGCGGTTATTTCTTGACCGTTCATTCAAACCACTTTCGTGATTATCCCGGTTCGGTCTAGCTTAATCAGACGGACTGGTTACCGCTGATAGCGTCTATTTTTCTGATGAATGACCGTTCAGAGTGATTGGGTAGTCTTGGTCCACTTCTAAGTCGAAGGGAACCTCTAGGTGTTGACTACCTCCGCCTTTTGTGCCGGCAAAGACAATCTGCCGGACATTAATTTGGTCCATTAAATTATGTTAGATTAATGAAGGACGACCTTTACTTAAAATCTAGCACTCTGATATAAGCCGTCAACTCAGTTATCCACACCTCGCAAGCGGAGAAATAATGGACACGAGTAAAACTGAATTTAAAACCCAGGCTTTTATTCTGACACCTCAAGAGCTAAAACGAATCCGCACATTATTCCCCGACGACGGCACAATTCAAATCACCATTAAGTGCCGCGATGATGTTGAAAGAAAATACAACACAGTTGAGGATTTCTTACAATTTGAGAATCCCCCAGATAAACAGATAACCGAACTATTGTTCTTATCGAAGTCCCAAGACCTTAGAAACCGCACAACAATTCGCCTTAAAAACGTAAACCCTTATCGCTATCACAACCTTTTTACGGCCTATGAAGGAGACGAAGCTTATGTGCTTGAGGTCTCAGATAAACTTAGAGACAGATTTTCATCAATGAAACCTTGGTATAATTGGATAGCCCAACACGGTGCATTCCTCATAATATGCCTCTTGGGCATTTACAACATTGCGCGAGTTATTAGACTTGGTTCACAGTCTTCATATACTCTTTCGAATCTGGTATCTGATATAGCAAGTGCTACGTTATCCCGGGTTTCACTATTCTTGGTGGGAATAATAGTGCTATCCGTATTTGTGTTGCTTTTTTACTGGTTACTGGTTAAAGGAGTTCTCTATGTCTTTCCAATGGGGGTGTTCGCAATAGGGCAAGGGACTAAGCGACACGAGCATCGAGACATTTGGCGAACCGTCGTCATTGTTGGTTTCTTAATTAATGTTATTGCTGGTATTGCCCTTTGGATGGTGATGTAGTTCCACTTATCTAGCGTGGAAGTTGACAAGAGATTCAAAAAAGAACCCCTTGATGTC
>Ga0307505_10000069_pt1 | contig 125155 bp, 33 predicted proteins | sample 23_S_MG_FD_202183 | JGI IMG/M metagenome (GOLD analysis project Ga0307505, IMG submission 202183) | Soil microbial communities from Populus trichocarpa stands in riparian zone in the Pacific Northwest, United States - 23_S | ecosystem: Environmental > Terrestrial > Soil > Riparian zone > Trees...
GAGGAACCAGTTCAACTAACGATGAACCCCAGCTCGCGATGAGCACACACCGAGAGCCTTCTCCCCTCCGCAGAGGGGAGAAGGTGCCGAAGGCGGATGAGGGGTCGCTCTTGTGGCAGGCACGCAGCCTTCTGTTTCTTGCTCTCAGGCGCGCCGCGCGCGGCGTGGGCCCGCTCGCGATGACAGAGTCCCGGGCGCGATCAGCCACAGACAACCGATCACCGACAACCGACAACGGACTCAGGCGATGGTGCCGAAGGTTCCGTTCTGGTAGTCCTCGATGGCCTGGTGAATCTCGCGCTCGGTGTTCATCACGAAGGGGCCGTAGCGGGCCACGGGCTCGTGGAGCGGGAGGCCGGCGATGAGCAGGAGCTCGGCACCCTCCGCGCTGTCGATGGTCACTTCGTCGCCGTCGAGGCCGAAGACGGCCATGTCGTTCTCGCGGACGCGGCTCTCGTCGATGGTGGCTTCTCCGCCGATGACGAACGCGAAGGCGTTGTAGTCCGCGGGAATCGGCTGCGTGAGCCGGCCGCCGGCGGCGAGGCGTACGTGGAGGTAGAGGATCGGCGTGCGTGTGTCGATGGTGGCCTTCGTGCCCAGCGACGCGCCGGCGATCACGGTGACGTGGACCTTGCCGTCGCTGCTCGAGGCCGTGGGGATCTCGGAGGCGCGCAGTTCCTGATAGCGCGGCTTCATCATCTTGTCGCGCGCCGGGAGGTTCACCCAGAGCTGAAATCCATGCAGGCGTCCGCCGTCACGACGGATCTCCTCAGAGGGCATCTCGGAGTGGATGACGCCGGCTCCGGCGGTCATCCATTGCACGTCGCCCGGTCCCAGCCGTCCGTGGTTTCCGACGGAGTCCTTGTGCTCCATCGCGCCGTCGAGCACGTACGTGACGGTCTCGAATCCCCGGTGAGGATGGTCGGGTGCGCCCTTGGCTTCGCCGGGACCGTGCTGGAGCGGTCCCATCCGGTCGAGCAGCAGGAAAGGATCGAGGTTGTCCATCCGAGGAGTGGGGAAGGGACGGGTGACGATCATCCCTTCTCCCTCGAACTGAGGTCGGGCACGGACGAGCTGAGTGACGGTTCGCATGGTCATATCACCCTCACAACAAATGTTGATTCCCGCCGCGCCGGCGCCGGCACGGCCGGCAGCGCTGGCTGGCATAGCCTTGGCCACGTACGGCCGCTCCGAGGCCAGTGTGTTTATTCCCCGCAGGCTCGTACGTCAAGACTGCGGAGCGGCCGCGGTCAAGAGGGTTCGCAGTGTGGTCTCGGGATAAGTGATGTCGGAGATCTTCCAGGCATCGCCGCTTCTCACGAGTGTGTAGGGGATCTGAACCTTCGATCCCATGTTCTCGAAAGAGACCACGACCCGCGCATTCGCGCCCTCGGTGGTCGCGGGCTGGATGACGAGGTTCTTGATGTCGGTGTCCTGCGCGTCGTAGAGGGGATCGAAGTCGATCGCCCCGACTTCGCCGCTGGCTGCGACTGCGTCCTTCCAGATCAAGTCCGCCAGAGCCGGCTCGAAGTAGCGGTCCACGAGCTCGCGATTGGTGGTCTGGAAGAAAGGGCTCTGCTGCCGCGCGTGCTGATCGTAGAGGTCCGCGATGAGCTTCTCGGGCGCCGGCACCGGAACGCTGGCCTGAGTGTCGGTTTTGGCGGTCGCGGTAGGGGCGGCCTGCTCGGGTTTGGCGCAGGCTGAGGCCACGAGTACGAACATGAGGGAAACGAGGATGGGGAGACGGCTGGTCATGATGGGTTGGACTCTCCTGGGTAAGGCGGCGGAGCCTACCACGCGGCGCGGTGCGGGCGTGGTAGGCGTAGCGGTAAAAGGCCGCCGGAGGCGGCGCGGAGGGTAGCCGGGGGTGCGAGCGCAGCGAGCGACCCCGGCAGGGGTCGCGAAGGATTCTCGATGTCAGGCACGGTGTTGAGTACGACGAGCGCTATCCTGGTAGATCCCTCCGCGACCCCTGCCGGGGTCGACCTCCACTCTGGACCGTGGACCGGTGGTCGCTCGCTATCGCTCGCACCACCGGCTACCCTCCGCGCCGCCTCCGGCGGCCAGGTTCCACGACGGGCATCGCGGACGCGGTACACGCCGCAGCCTAAGAAAATGTCCAAACTCCAGTCGCCCGCATACGCGGGCGTGTGTGCCGCTGCGGTACTCGCGTTCCTCGGCTGTCCGAGCCGCAACGACGGGACGGCCGTGTGGCCGTCCCGTCGTTCGGCGGGACTTCAGCTTCTGGATGGGCGTCTCTTACCGCCGACCTGCACGAGGATCCTTTCGGAGTCCGTGCTGCCGCAGGCGTTGGTCACGCGCACCCAGTAGCGCGTGGTGTGGGCGAGCACCGGTGTCGTGAAGGTGGCCGTGTGGTTGCCGACCGGCGTCGAGGTGTTGCCGACGTTTCCTTCGTACCAGTCGAAGGTGGCGCCGGCGGGGGTGACTTGCACGGTGAGCGTCGCGGTCTGGCCGTGAACGATCTTCACGTGTGAGGGTTGCGAGATGATTTGCGGACCGCTGGTGCCAATGACGAGCACGCTCTGCTCGATGTCCTGCGAGCAGAAGGCGTCGGTGACGGAGTCGATGGTGTACGTGGTCTCGCCGTTCGCCACGACGGAGCGCGTGACCTGCGAGGTCATGATGCCGGTCTGCAAGAGCCCGTCGGTCCAGTGCACGGCGAAGGGTGCGGTGCCGGTGAGGTCAACCACGATGTCCACCGTGTCGCCGTTGCAGGCCTGGAGGTCCGGGCCGGGATCGGCATCGGGCAGAGCACGGATGGTGACGGTCGCGTGGCCGGTGTTCGCGACCGGGCAGCCGTCCGCGCCGGTGATGTCGACGGAGAGCTGGACGCTGCCCGCGCTGCCGGCCGTGTAGGTGATCGTGGCGGTGTTCTGTCCCGCCGTGATGGTGCCGTTGACGATGCTCCACGTGTAGCTCGCACCGGCCGGTGAGGCCGAGGCGTGATTGCCGGTGGAGAGCGAGCAGACGAATGCGTCCGCGTCGATGTCCGCGGTCCCCGACGGGGCCACGCAGCCGACCGTCACGCTGGCCGTGCCGTTGATCGACGTTGTGACGGTGTCGGTCGCGGTGACGGTCTGCACGCCGGTCTCGGTCAGCGTCACGCTGAAGACGTGCGTGCCGTTGTCGCCCGAGACGAAGGTGTAGTCCGCGGGCAGCGTTCCGGCGGAGCTGCTGGTGAAGTGGACGGTGCCGGTGTAGCCCGTGACGGTGGCGTTCGACGCGTCGAGCGCGGTGACGGTGACGTTGAACGCGACTCCGGCGGTGACGTTCGCAGGTGCGGTGACGCTGAAGTGCGTGGCCACCTGCGGCGCGGCGTCGACGTTCACGTTGGCCGTGCCGTTGATGGACGCGTTGACGGTGTCGGTCGCGGTGATGGTCTGCGCGCCGGTGGAGGTCAGCGTCACGCTGAAGACGTGCGTGCCGTTGTCACCCGAGACGAAGGTGTAGTCCGCGGGCAGGGTGCCGGCGGAACTGCTGGTGAAATGGACGGTGCCGGTGTAGCCCGTGACGGTGGCGTTCGACGCGTCGAGCGCGGTGACGGTGACGTTGAACGCGACTCCGGCGGTGACGTTCGCGGGTGCGGTCACGCTGAAGTGCGTGGCCACCTGCGGCGCCGCGTCGACGGTCACGTTCGCGGTTCCGGTGATGGCCGGCGTGATCGTGTCGGTGGCGGTCACGGTCTGCGCCCCCGTGGACGTGAGCGTGACGCTGAAGACGTGGACGCCGTTGTCTCCCGGGACGAAGGTGTAGTCCGCGGGCAGGGTGCCTGCGGAGCTGCTGGTGAAGTGAACGGTACCGGTGTAACCGGTGGCGATCGCATTGGACACATCGCGTGCGGTCACGGTGATGTTGAACGCGACACCCGCGGTGACGTTGGCCGGCGCGTTGAGGTCGAAGTGCGTCGCGGACGGATCGGTGTTGGTGAGGTTGAAGTTTGCCGTCAGTGCGCCGGTGACTCCGGTGACGATGTAGCTGCCGGCAACGCTGTTGGCGGTGAAGACGGTGGCCGTGGCGATGCCGCTGGCGTTGGTGGCGACGCTGGTGGTGTTGGTGCCGTTCGCGAATGTGCCGGAGGCGCCGCTCGGCGGGGCGGTGAAGGTCACGCCGACGCCTTCGATGGGAGCGGATCCGCTGTCGGTCACGGTGGCCTGGAGCTGTTGGGCGAAGGCGGTGCTCACGGTGGTGCTCTGCGGCGTTCCGGCGGTGGCGGTGATGGCGGCAGGCGTGGCCGTGGCGGGGAGGAAGGAGGCCGTGGTCAGCGGGAAGAGCTGGTAGCCGCTGTCGAACGGTCCGGCATTGTCGAACTGGCCGAGGACGCCGATCACCGAGAAAGGACTGGCGGGCGGCGCGGTGCCGTCGATGTTCGTATCGCCGTCGATGCGCATCTGCACGGTGCCGGTGATGTCAGTGATGTTGTAGTTGGTATTCGCCGCGAACGTGACCGGAGGGCTGGCCAGGGTCACGTTGTTGACGCGGATCAGCTTCCCTTCGAACGCCTCGCCCACGCCTCCGTTGGCGAGCTGCGAGAGCGTCACCACTTCGACGTTGACCGGAGGCAGGGTTCCCGGAGCGAGGACGGTGATGTCCGACGCGGACGCGGGCACGATCTCGGTGAGGCCGTTGAACTGGGCCACGGTGCCGACGACTTCGAGCTCGTCGCCGATGTTGAAGACGGTGTTGATGCTGGTGGAGAAGACATCGACGCCGGCGGTCGGATCCTGGATGTAGATCTCGGTGCCCGACGAGCCGCGGAAGTCGACGGACGTCACGACGCCGCGGACCTTGACCTGCTGCCCGAGGCGATCCGGAACGAAGTCGTCGGGGGTGGCGCCCGTGGTCGGATCCTCATCGATGCGTGCCTCGGCGATGGTGATGAGGGCCGGTCCGCCCGCAGGCGCGCCGAGGTCGATGCGGTCGCGCGGGGCGAGCGTGTAGCGCGTGCTGAACGGACGCAGGAAGTCGTCCTGCTGGATGATGCCGGTGATGGTGATCGCGCCCGCGGGCGTGGCCAGTCCGGGGATGTCGCTGTCGCCGTCGATCTTGAGCTCCATCGTGCCGGTGCCGTCGTCGATGGTGAGGAAGGCGTCCACTCCGCCGGAGCCGGGGATGCTGCCGCTGACGATGGTGCAGTTGGCGATGGAGACGAGCTTGGCCTCGTTGCCTTCGCCGTCCGCGTTGATCTGGGCGATGGTGCGCGAGAGTGGCGTGGCCGGGGCGGATCCGGTGAGCGTGATCAGGTACGGGTTCGACGAGCCGGGAGCGGAGGCCCAGGGCTTGTCGATGCCGTCGAACGGCGGCGTGACGTCGAGGCGGAAGCGGCCGGTGAGCTGGTTGATGACGCCCGCGACCGTGTACGTGCTGCCGGCGTTCATCGGCTGCGCGGCCGGCACGTCGGGCTCGATGGTGCGCGAGACGTTGAGCGCATCGCTGCCGTCGGTGAGGTAGTCGTCGTTGTTCGTGCTGGAGTAGTTGCCGGTGGTGGAGGTCGCCGTGCCGGAGATGCGCGCCGCGTAGTCGAGGTAGGTTGGCTCGCCCAGTGGGGTGAGGGAGCGGAGGTTGGCGATGGGCGTCGTGCCCGAGAAGTAGCCGTTGGCCCAGCTCGTGGTGTGCGCGCCGGCCACCGCGGTGACCGTGTAGTCGACTCGGGTTCCGTTCGGTTGCGCGGGGATCATGCCGGCGTACTCGCTGCCGACGGTGGGCGACATCGTCACCGGAGCCTGCGCGGCACCGTTGAGCGAGTACAGCAGGGTGACGCTGGTGATCGCGTCCTCACCGTCGTTGACGAGCGCGGTCACGGTGACCGTGTCCGCGGCGGTGGGCACGGCGGGATTGGTGTAAGGGATCACCGTGGGCGGGAAGTTGGTGGTGACGCCCGCGCCCTGTCCGTCGAGACCGTAGACGTGAGCCGCGGGGGAGAGGCGCACGCCGCCGTCGTCGAAGCTTTCCATCGTGAAGCTCACCAGTCCGTCCGTCGTGAGCAGGACGGTGCCTTGTCCGGCATGGGCCTGATCGGCGCCCGAGTAGCCCTGCACGGAGGTGCGGTTGTCCGTGGCCGGGCTGGGATCGGTCTGGTAGAAGACCGGGCCGTTGCCCGGGTTGGGGATGCCTTCACCGCCGAACGAGTTGCCACTCGTCACGGGGATGTTGAGGTAGCGGTTCGCGGTCTCGCGATTGGGATGTCCGAAGGTGTTGCTCGCGCCGATCGACGCGAGGGACGCCTCGGCTTTGAGCTGCGCCAGGAAGCGCCGTCCGTTGGCCGTGGTGGAGCCGTGGTGGTCGAGCTGGACGAAGTCGATGTCGCCGGCCAGTTGTCCGACGAAGGTCTCGACGTCCGGCGTCTTGGCCGTGGTGGTCGAACCGCCGCCGGTGAGGTCGCCGGAGATGACCAGGTCGAAGTCGTTGAACTCGATGAGGGTGCTGATGGACGAGCTGTTGAGGTCCGTGCCGGAGACGAAGACGTTGCCGCCGCTGGCGAGGCTGCCGCCCGCGACGAGGCAGGTGGCCTTCATGCCGCCGCCGAGGTCGATGACCGTACCCGGGGTGAAGGTCGTGCGGGTCACCGCGCCGCCGCGCGAGGTGATCGCGTTCTTGTACGCGGTGAACGCGGTGCCGGTGGAGTTCGTCGGCACAGGCGGCACCACGTGCGGCGCGTCGCCATTGTCATAAGCGATGCCGCCGTCGAGCCGCCCGGCGTTGATGACCTCGGTGAGGCCGGCGTCGTGGTCGACGTGGTAGTGCGTGACGATCGTGTAGTCGATGTTGTCGCCCGGGGGCAGCACGCTGTTGAGCAGCGGGATGACTTTGGCGGTGCCCTGTCCGGTGGGGCCGCCGTCGATGAGCAGCGACTGACCGGTGGGCGAGACGATGAGCGTGCCCGCGCCCTGGCCGATGTCGACGAAGTACACCTTGGCGAGCGGTCCGGACGGAGGCGGCGCGCTCGGAGTCGCGCTCACGGGAGTGGAGTCGCCGCTCTCGTTGACGCCACTGAGCGCGGAGATCACGTAGAAGTAGGTGACGCTGTTGGTCACGGTGGAGTCGGTGTAGTTGATGGGAGCGATGTCCGCGGCGATGGTCGTGTAGGGGCCGCCGCTGACGGTGGAGCGCTTGACGTTATAGCCGGACGCGCCGAGGCTCGCGTCCCAGGTCAAGCCGACCTGCGCGTTGCCCGGCGTGGCCGCGACGTTCGTGGGCACGGGAGGCGCCGAGGCGGACTGGATGTTCAGCGAGATCGACGTCGCGCTGCTGCGCGTCTGCGCGTCGGAGATCTGCACGGGCAGCGACTTCGGCCCGAGGGCCGTGCCGCTGTCGACGGTCGCCTGGTAGGAGTAGATCTGATCGCCCGGGGACTGATCGCCGTTGGTGCCGTTGTCGACGAAGACCTGCGATGCGCTCAGGCCGATGGAGCTGAGATCGACGACCACGGAAATGCCAGTGCTGGGCGGATTCTGTCCGAGCGTGACCGCGACTGTGAGGAGCGTGACGCCGCCGGGAGGAACGCTCGGGGGCGAAGCCAGTCCGCTGCCGGTGGGCGGCGTGCGCGGGATGATGTCCGCGGTGCTGCGCGGGAGCACCTGGTAGCAGCAATCGAAGGGATTCGAGGCGTCGCTCTGGGAGACGAGGCCCACCAGCGAGAAGATGCCGCCGGGCGCGGTCGTGCCGTCGATGTCCGTGTCGCTGTCGACGCGCAGCGTGCCGCTGCCGGTGATGTCGCTGATGGTGACGTTGCCCGAGGCGCCGGAGGCCGGGAACGTGCCGGAGGTGACCGTGAGCTCATCGATGCGGATGAGCCGTCCTTCGAGCGGTTCGCCGACGCCGTCCAGGAGCTGTGAGAGTGTGACCAACTGCGGCGTGATCGCCGGCAGCGGGGCCACGGCGGTCATGGAGATGGGCACGATCTCGGTGAGGCCGTTGAACTGGGTGAGCGTGCCGGAGACTTCGACGCTGGCGCCGACGGTGAAGGGTCCGAAGTCGGTGGTGCTGAAGATGTCGATGCCGCCGGTGGCGTCCTGGATGTAGTACTCGACGCCGGTGCCGCCGCGGAAGTCGACGGAGGTGACGACGCCCTGGACGAGGACGGACTCCGTCAGCCGGTCCGGCACGGTGTCGGCGGGAGTGGTGTCGACCTTGACCGCGGCGATGGTCTCGAGCGGCGGAGTGATGGTCAGGAGGATGGTGGTGTTGGCCGTCTGAGCGAGTGAGTTCGAGGCGCTGACAGGCAGCGACTTGAGACCGGATGCCGCGCTGGCGGTGATCTGGAACGAGAAGATGTTGTCGCCGAGGGTGACGTCGCCGTTGGTGCCGTCATCGAAGAACGACTGCGCAGCGCCGCCGCCGATCGAAGTCAGGTTGCCGGTGACGGTGCCGCCGGTGGTCGACGGCGGGAGCTCGACGAGCAGCAGGACCGAAACGCCCGAGGGGATTGCGCCAGGCGAGGCGGAGCCGATCGCGGTGATCGTGCACGGCGTTGCCGGGGCCGCGGTGTTGCGCGGATTGGCGACGGCGTTGGCGAAGTCTCCGGCGTTGTTGTTCGTGTCGACGCAGCCGTTCGACGCGCGATGCTGCGAGTTCGTGTTGCTGCTCGGGTTCGGCGCGGGGCCGCTGCCTTCGAAGCAGCTCGCCGTGCTGCCGTAGCCGACGAGATCGACGATGCCGGCGCCGCTCGGGCAACCGCCGGTGGCCGCGGTGGTGGACGAGGAGAGGAGCACCTTGCCCGCGGTGCCGCTCATGGCGATGCCGCCGATGGCGTCGGGAGTCGGGAGTGGTGTGGTTCCGCCGGCACCGGCGCCTTCCTGCACGAGGAAGTGTCGTCCCGGCGCGAGGGTGCCGGAGAGACTGGTCGGCGTCCAGGCCGAGCCGGCCGCGGAGGTGTACTGCACGCTCCAGCCGGTGAGGTCGACCGTGGAGTTGCCGCGGTTGAAGACTTCGATGAAGTCGTTGGTGAACGTCGCGCCGGCGTTGCCGCCCGCGCCATAGACCTGACTGATGTCGATGCCCAGCGCCGCGGGTGCGTCCGGCTTCGCATGCACCTCGGCGGAGTCGGCGCTCTCGCCGCCCGGCCCCGTGGCCGTGACGGCGTAGTAGTAGCGCGTGCCGTTGGTGACGGTCGTGTCGTCGTGAGACGTTCCGGCCGGGGTGGCGATCGTCGTGTACGGACCGCCGCTGACCGTGCCGCGCTTGACGGTGTAGGAGGTGGCGCCGCCGACGGCGTTCCAGGTCAGGGCGACCTGGCCGCTGCTCACTGCGCCGACGAGGCCCGAGGGCGCAGGCGTGGGCGCGTTGACGGTGTAGGTCTCGCCGGTGTTGAAGTTGCCGTTGCCTGCGCCGGTCCCGCCGAGCGGGTTCGAGGCGGAGTCGGTGATGGAGTCGTCGTCCGTGACGTCGAGACGCAGCGTGCCGCTGTTACTGCCGGTGTTGACGGTGATGGTGTAGACCATCGGCCCACCGGCGACGCCGGTGACCGAGGTGCCGGTGATGAGTCCCGTCGTGAAGATGGAGAAGTCGCCGGTGCCGACGCCGGAGACGTTCTCGCTGAAGGTGACGGTGTAGTCGACGGTGGGTCCGGCTGTCGGGTCCGTGCTGGCGCGGACGATGGACTGCACGGTCGGTGCGGTCTTGTCGATGGTGTAGGTCTCGCCGCCCGTGAAGCCCGTGGCGGTGGGATTGCCCGCGGTGTCGGTCACCGAGTCGTCGTCGGTGAAGTCGAGGCGGATGGTGCCGTCGCCGCTGCCGGTGTTGACGCTGACGGTGTACGGTCCGCTGCCGGTGACGCCGGTGACGGAAGCGCCGGAGACGCCGGTGGTGGTCAGCGCGAAGTCGCCGGTATCGACGACGCCGACGGTCTCGTCGAACGTGACGGTGAAGTCGACGGAGGCGGCGTTGGTCGGATCCGCGTTCGCGCGCGTGATGGACTGTACGGCCGGGGCGGTCTGGTCGATGGCGTAGACCTGGCCGGTGAAGTCGCCGTTGCCGGTGCCCGCGCCGCCGAGGGGCAGGCTGTTGCTGATGGCAAGGATGGTGTCGTCGTCGGTGAGGTTCAGGCCGAGGGTGCCTGTGCCGCTGACCGTGTTGACGTTGACGTCCCAGGTCGTGCCGCCGTCGGACGAGCCGACGGTGTTGATCGTGGCGGTGACGCCGCTCGTCGCGAGCGCGAAGTCCGCGGCGTCGACGCCCGAGACCGCAGTCGTGAAGACGACGGTGAAGTCGACGTCGGTAGCGTTCGTGGGTGTGGCGTCGGCGCGATTGATCGAGACGACGGAGGGGAAGGCTCGATTGACCGAGTAGACCTCGCCGGTGTTGAAGCCGCCGGTGGTGAGGTTCCCGAGCGAGTCGGCGACGGTGCCGTCGCTGACGAAGTCGAGTCGCAGGGATCCGGTGCCGGTGCCCGTGGTGACGGTGACGGTGTAGGGATCGCCGCCGCTGACGCCGCTGACGCTCGTGCCGGTGAGGCCGGTGGTGTCGAGCGTGAAGTCGGAGGTGTCGAGACCGGACACGTTCTCGCCGAACGACACCGCGTAGGTGACGGTGGCCGCGGAGGTCGGGCTCGGATCGAGGCGCAGGATGGACTGCACGGCGGGGCCGGTGCGGTCGATGGTGTAGTGCTCGCCCGAGGTGAAGCTGGTGGCGTTGACGTTGCCGAGGGTGTCGGTGACGCTGCCGTTGCTGACGAAGTCGAGCCGGATCGTGCCGTCGCCGCTGCCGGTGTTCACGGAGACGGTGAACGGTCCGGTGCCGCTGACTCCGGTGACGGAGGCACCGGCGATGGTGCCCGTGTTGGTGAGCGCGAAGTCGGTCGAGTCGACACCGCCGGCGGCTTCGCTGAAGGTGACGGCGAAGTCGACGGATGCGGCGTTGGTGGGATCGCTGTTGGCCCGAACGCTGGAGAGCACGAAGGGCGCGGTCTTGTCGATCGTGTAGACCTCGCCGGCGGTGAAGTTGCCGTTTCCGGCTCCGGCACCTCCGAGCGGTGTGCTGCCGCCATTCACGATCGTGTCGTCGTCGGTGACGTCGAGACGGATCGTGCCATCGCCCGTTCCTGTGTTGACGGTCACGGTGTAGGGACCGCTGCCGGTGCCGCTCACGCCAGTGACGGATGCGCCGGACACGGCGCCCGTGGTGGTGAGGGTGAAGTCGCCGGTGTCGACGCCGTTCACGGATTCGCTGAACGTGACGGTGAAGTCGACGGAGGCTGCGTTCGTGGGATTCGCGTTCGCGCGAACGATGGAGGAGACGCTGGGCGCGGCGGTGACCGGAGCCATGGCAATGCCGCGATGGGCCCGGTTGGTCCCGGCGGTGGCGACGATGGTCGAGGCGGTCGCGACCATGTTCACGTTGTAGCCGGTGCTGTCGGTCAGCGTGGCAATCGGGGTGGTGCCGGTGCTGCTCGTGGTGAAGATGGTGACGCTCGTGCCGCTGACGGTTCCGGCCAGGCCGTTTCCGTTGGTGAAGGCGGCGCCGCCGCGGGCGGTCCAGGTGCCGGCCACGAGACACCACTTCTGGATCTGGTCGGCGGTCTCGTCGGCGAGATAGAGCGTGTCGACTCCGGCCACACCAGCGTCGAGATCCGCGAAGAAGTAGCCGTTGATGACGTTGCCGGTGGGGATGCCTGGCAGGGCGGTGATGGTTTGTCCGGTGACGGTCGGCGTGCCGCTGCCGACGGTGGCGAGGCGAATCGCGCCGGCGCCGCTGCTGATGTAGAGCTGATTGCCGAAGACGCCGGCCATCCGCAGATTCGTCGGAGTGCTGGAGACTTGCGTGGAGGTCGTGGCCCCGAAGGCGGCGTAGCGGATGCCGCCGCCGCTGCTCGTTCCCGAGAGCCAGAGATCGCTGCCGTTCGTCGAGGCCGCGCCGCGCGGGTTGCCTCCGCTGATGGCGTCGGTGAGCGCGGTGCTCGTGTCGATCGCGCCGCTGACGTCGACGCGCGCGATGACGCGGTTCACGGCCGCGGAGGTGCTGCCGGTGATGGATGCGGTGCCGGTGGCTGCGTCGTATCCCGGAAAGACCAGGTACTCGCCGTTGGCCGATCGCGTGATCAACCCCTCGGTCGTGGCCGTGCCGCTGGCCACCAGCCGCCGATTCGCGCCCGCGGTGGTCGTGGGGACCGCGATGGTCTGCACGAAGGTGCCTGCCGGCGTGTATTCATCGAGGAACACGGCCGTGCCTGAGGAGGCCAGGGCTGCTGTGCCGTCACCGACCCGGTAGACGACGATGTTCCCTGGGGTGAACGGCGCTCCCTGAAGCGCGAACGCGACGAACAACACGACCACTAACGAACCAAAGCGACGAAGCATGCGGGGCTCCTGAAGAAATGTCGCGCAACGCCGCGCACTCCACCGCCGCGTTCGCGAGTGATTGGGAAGATCAAGATGAGTCCCGGAACTCTACAGGATTCCCAGCCAAACGGAAATCCTTCCCCCCATCTTGCCGCCCAGCCCGGCTGCCACACAACTAACATTGCGTTTCTTCGCACGCTGCGCGGATTCCAAATGAAGTGGCTGTCATCCTTCTTCGCCGCGGCACGCACAACCCCCTGTCATCCTTCGCTCCCCATCCCACCGCCCGCTCAGGATGACAGGCCAATGTTGCGTTGGGTTGTCGGGCGCAGCCCGCGCTGTGCCTCTGCGTCTCTGTGGTGAACCATCCCCCTGGTGGGAGATGGCAGGCCCCGGAACTGATACTGTGCGGCGTCACGAGGCACGGTGACGGACAACGCAGGACATGCGGGACTCACCACGCATCTTACGAGGGATGAGCATGATGACCGTAACGTTCCCGGGCGGCGTCGCAGTCGATGCGACGTTCAAGGGCCACACCGTCCAGACCGATCAACCCGTTTCGTCCGGAGGCGGCGGCACCGCGATGTCGCCCTTCGATCTGTTCCTGGCGTCGATCGCCACGTGCATGGGCTTCTACGCCATTCGCTTCTGCCAGGAGCGCCAGCTCTCCACGGAAGGGCTGCGTCTCACACTCGAGCCGGTCCGAGAAGGGGATGGCAAGCGTGTGACGCTGATGCGCATCGCCATCGATCTTCCCCCGGGGTTCCCGGAGAAGTACCGCGGGGCGCTCGAGCGTTCCGTCGATCAGTGCGCGGTGAAGAAGGCCCTCGCCGATCCGCCCCGCTTCGAATTGACGTTGAGCGCGGACAGCAGCCCTGCCGCCGGGTAATCACGACGCGCTGAGTTGTCAATTGTCAGTTGTCGGTTGCCCGTTGTCCGTGGGGTCATGGCGCTGAATCCCAGACCGCAAGACAACTGACAACCGATAACCAGGGCTCAACCCTGTGCCGCGCAGCGGCGCGCCTGAGAGAAAGAACCAGAAGGCTGCGTACCTGTCACGAGAGCGACCCCTCATCCGCCTTCGGCACCTTCTCCCCTCTGCGGAGGGGAGAAGGCTCTCGGTGTGTGGGCATCGCGAGCTGGAGTAGTTCTTCGCGAGGGTGTGGAATCGAGAGCCTTCTCCCCCCGGCTTCTTGGGGGGAGAAGGTGGCCAACGGCCGGATGAGGGGGGCGATGCAGCCTCCGATGAGTTTGCATTCTGACCCTGCAAACACTGGATGTTTCTTGGAAGCGTCGAGCTCGGGACCTGGGTGGGAGGGGCACGAGGGCACCTGTTTGGCGCCCCACCCGCCACCCTCGCGCGACGCTCGGGATGACAGCCACTTCATCGCGATTTCCGCGTAGCGTGAGAAGAAACGCAAGGTAGTGTGCGTAGACAGGGCGCGCAGGCAGGCGGGGCGAAGCGGCAGGGCGGGCGAGACGCTGGCGCGTCAGTTTCGCCCTGCGTGGCCGGGATCGCTTGGCTTCACCTGCATGAGCAGTTCGCGGGGGAATTCGACGGCGACGGACTTTCTGAGGATCGAGACGGCGACGATCAGTCGCAGGGATCCGCGTTCCTCGATGACGATGCCCGCGTATCCGCTGAAAGATCCCTCTTTGATGCGCACTGCGTCGCCGGGGGCGAGGTCGACGCGAGGGGTGAGGACGGCGCCGCTGATCTGCAGTTGCCGGATCTGCAGCAGCTCAGCCGTGAGCTGCGCCTGATCCGGAACTTCGATCATGTTGGCGACGGCGCTGGTACGCCAGAGCGTCTGCCGAAGCCCCTCGACCCTGCGGAGAAAGATGTAGCTGGGAAACAGCGGCAAATGGGAGACGAACGTGCGCCCTGAGCGCTTTTTGGTCTGCTGAACCTGGGGGAGATAGAACGGCTTGCCGCCGTCGAGGAGCAGACGCGCAACCGACTTTTCCTGCCGGCTGCGGAGGTGCGCGATCTCCCAGGGCGCCTCGGTTGTCGGCAGGTCAAATAAGTTTTCAGGGAAGATGTCGCTTTCTTTTTGGAGAATCGGCATCGCGGCGGCTAGTACGTCGGATGAAACGCGGTTATTCCGGACCGAACGCGTCCCGGTAACTGTTCGGTGCCGCGTGGGTTAGGGTTTCCGAGATCGCCACATTCCATATTGACATCCCGTCGCGTTTCTGGGAAAGTGCCGTCGATCCGTTTTTCTGGAACGCAGCGAAAGTCGTCCAAGAGGCGTTACACATCCGTAGTCAATGAGCCGTTTTGTCGGCGGCCAACGGTTCATGTAACCGACAGGGCGAAGCGCCGCCTCCCTCGAGTGTTTAGAGTCCCGCCGCGGATCGGCGTGACCCTGGCAGCGACCGTCCGGAGGCAAAGAATTGCCGGACTATCGACGCTGGGAGAGAGAGTGGTTCGTCCGCTGCTTTGGCGCGACCGGGACAGGCCCGCGTCACGCTCCTGAGCTCCGGCGCGGCGGACACCGGCGGGCAGTGTTCGTTGCGTGCACGCGCCAACTGCTCTGCATGAATCACACCCAAGTCCGCATGAATCACACGCAAGAAGCTTGTGCGCACAACAATCGCGACCGGCTTGTGCGGATTTTGATTACTGCGGCGCTCTGCGCACCGACCCACGTGAACGTTATGCCACAGTTTTTCCAGCAGGACAAGACAATCGCCACATACCATTATTAGAGTATTCCAAAGTCAGACGGTGTTCTTGATGGATCGCGTAATCACCAAATCCAAGGCTTCTCGAGTCAAACGCATTGCAATCATTGCCGCCATTGCGTCGGCACTGATCAGCGGTGGAGTGATGCTTGCCAACATCGACTTCAACACCCAACGGGTCGACCGGACGAAGCTCAGCATCGAGTCGGTCCAGCGCGGCACGATGGAGATCAAGGTCGGCGCGAACGGCCAGTTGCTCTCGAAGCGCATCGAGCAACTCGCCGCTCAAGTCTCCGGACGGGTGGCGAAAGCGGACATCAAGCCCGGCGCGGTGGTGGAGGTTGGGCAGGTCCTGGTGGAGCTCGCCAATCCGCAGCTCACGGCCGGCGCGGAGGAAGCACAATCCGCGTGGGAAGGAGCCGTGGCGGAGCTGCAGGCGGCGGAGGCCGAGCTCCAGTCCAACATGCTGAACCAGGAAGTGGTACTGACGCAGGTGGAGTTCAATGCGGAGAAGGCCAAGGCGAAAGCGGAGGCCGACGAGGCCCTGGCGCGAGCCGGTCTGATCTCGGACATTGAGCTGCGCCGCTCGCAACTCGATCTGGCGCAATTGCGAAAGACCTTCGAGATCGAGCAGAGACGGCTCCAAAAGGTCCGCGACAACATCCAGGTCCAACTCTCGGTCAAGAAGTTTCGCGTCACACAACTGGCCCGCGCACTGGATCGCGCCAAGACGCAGGCCGCGGATCTGAAGGTGGTGGCCCGGATCAGCGGCATCGTGCAGGCGATCACCGTCGAAGTCGGCCAGCAGTTGCAGCCGGGCAGCCCGATCGGACGAATCGCACGGCAGGATCAGCTCTATACGGAGCTCAAAGTCCCGGCGCGCGAGGCCACGCAGATCCAGGTCGGGCAGAAGGTGGTCGTCGACACGCGCAATGGTACGGTCGAAGGATCGGTGTCCCGCGTCGACCCCGGCGTGACGGATGGCACCGTGGTCGTGGACGTCGACCTGCACGGCGAGCTGCCCGCCGGCGCACGCCCGCAGATGCAGGTCGAAGGCGTGATCTACGTCAGCCAGCTCCCCAATACTCTCTACGTCGGCAAGCCCTCCTATGTGAAGAACGATGCGGCCATCACCGTCTACAAGCTCGACCCGGCCGGCCGCTATGCCACCCGTGTGACCATCAAGGCCGGCAAGGCCTCACTCAACTATCTGCAGGTGCTGGATGGTCTCGAAGCGGGGGATCGCATCATCACCTCGGAGATCAGCGAGTTTCAGAATCAAGAGCGCATCCTGCTGAAATGACGATCGCCTTCACCGATCGTTCAACGACTTCATTGGCTGGTTAGGGACTATGAATTTTCGGTTCGATTTGAAGTACGCGTGGCGTCTGTTGGTCAAGTCGTGGGGCTATTCGCTGATGTGCGCGAGCGTAGTCGCACTCAGTGTCGGGCTCGCGATCTGGACCTGGTCTTCGGTGGCCTATGCGCAGTTGCTCAAGCCGCTGCCACTGCCAAACTCCGAGAGCTGGTACACGCTGCAGCTCGCCGCGGACGCGACGACCGCGCCCCGGATCATGAGCGTGGACGCCTATACTTATCAGGAGCTGCTCAAGAACAACCGCTCCGCCAATTATCTCGGCGCGGTGGCCTACAAGACGGCCGTCCTCAGCGAGGGTCAGGCCAGCACGAGCCTGCGCACCGCGGCCATCAGTCCCCGGCTGCTGGCGCAGGTCAAGCCGCTCCACGGCCGCACGTTTGAAACCTCGGATAGCGAGACCTCTGCGGCGGCGGTGGCCATCCTCAGCTTCGACACCTGGCAGACCTATTTCGCCGCCGACCCGGGCATCATCGGCAAGACCGCCCGGATCGACGCGAGCCCGGTGCAGATCGTCGGCGTCCTGCCACAGGACTTCTTCGCCTTCGAGGATTTCGAGCTTTGGCGTCCGCTGCAGACCCCCAATCTGGCGCGGCCGAGCGATTCGAAGCTGATGCTGTCTCCCTTCATCGAGTTGGGCAAGGACCAAACCCTTGCGTCTGCGCTGAACGAGATCAAGGGCACCGTGACCCGGGTCAATGGTGATTATCCGGACCTGTTCAACGCCGCGCGACGTGCGGTCCTGATTCCCGGACACCGGATGTACACCAATGCCTCGACGCCCCTGGTGGCCATGCTGATTCTGATCTCCGCAGCAGTGCTGCTCCTGGGCGGAGTGAACATCAGTCTCGTGTTTCTCGCGCGCCTCCTGGAGCGCAGCCGCGAGCTGGCCTTGCGGTCGGCACTCGGCGCGACGCGTTCCCGAATCCTCCGCCAGTGTCTGATGGAGACGGTCCTGCTGGTCTTTCTGGGACTGGTGGTCGGGTGGGGACTCGCGGCCATGGGCGTGCGTTGGACCGACTCGTGGGGCGACTACCTCAATAAGGTTCTCGCCATTGGACGCCTGGGCGCTCTGCCTGTGCTGCGGCCCGTCGATCTCGTGATCGCCGTCGTGGCCGCGGCATTGATCTGGCTCCTCAGCACGCTCGTGCCTGCATGGCGCATTGCCAAGCAGGACGCCGCGACGGTGCTGGCCTCCAGCGGCAAGGGGTCCTCGGTTCGCAGCAGCAACAAGAGCGCGGGGGTGTTGGTCGGCTTTCAGGTAGTGATTTCTTCTCTGGTGTTGGTGGTCTGCGGCAGTCTGGTTCTGGCGGTCAACAAGGAAGTGGCCAAGCCTACAGGTCTCAATACCGCGCAGGTGATGCTGTCCACCTTCCCCACGGTCTTCGATACGCGGTACTCGGAGCCTTCGCAACGCCTCCGCTATTGGGAAGATCTCGACGCGGCGATCGAAAGCAGAATCCCAGGCGCGGAAGTGGCCTACACCTCTGCCGCACCGAGCCGGCCGGCCAAAGTGACCGCGGTCATCGAAACGCGCCAGAGCGCGGAGAACCAGGGGACGCTCACGTTGCCCCTGACCGTGGTGTCCGACAATTACTTTCAGATGCTCGGCCTGAGCGTTCGTTCGGGTCGTCTATTCGACAGCACCGACAACAGCGGCTCGCTCGCGGTGGCCGTCATCGATGAAGGACTGGCCGCCCGGTATTGGCCCGACCAGGATGTACTTGGCAAGCGCGTTCAATTGAATGCTCCGGACACTGGCGGCTCCTGGCTGACCATCGTCGGGGTCGTGTCCGCGGTCGCCGGTGGACGTCCCTATCGCAAGGAAGAGGTGGGAGCGATCTACCGGCCCCTGCGTCAGGCGGTGCCCTCCGAGTTCCGGCTGCTGGTGAAACTGCCGAACACATCGGCTGATCCCCGCGTCGCGCTTCGGGCCGCGGCGTTCTCGGTCGACCGGGACCTGCCGCTCCGCAATCTGCAGACTCTCGACGACTACGTTCTGGCCCTGAAGTTCAACGAGAAATCCCTGGTCACGCTCGTGATCACGTTCGCGCTGATCACCGCGCTGGTGACAGCGGCCGGTCTGTTCGGCCTCATCACCCGGTCCGTGGCCCAACGCACGCAGGAAGTGGGCATTCGCCGGGCGTTGGGAGCCACCCCGTGGAAGGCGACCTCGATCTTCCTCCGTCAGGGCGGCCTCTACTTGAGCATGGCCGTTGTCGGAGTGGCCCTTGGAGTGATGCTGATGCCCCTTCTCAGCAGAGCCATCACAAACATTCTCGATTACGTGATCCCTGTGACGCTCGGCGTCGTCCTCCTCATGGCCATGGTCATCTTCATGGCTTCGTATCTGCCCAGCCGCCGCGCGGTCGCTCTGGAGCCGAGCGAGGCGCTGCGTTACGAGTAACCCGACACTCTCAAATCCATCCTAGCCGGAGCTGAAACGAATGACGACACAACCCCTCCTCGATCTCCAGGGCATCAAAAAGATTTTCCAAACGGATGAAATGGAAACGACCGCACTGGACAACATCCAGTTGGCCATCAATCCCGGTGAGTACGTTTCCATCAGCGGTCCCTCGGGATGCGGGAAATCGACACTGTTGTCGGTGATCGGACTCCTGTCCACTCCCAGCGGCGGAAAGTATTTTCTCAATGGCGCCGAGGCCACCGGCCTGAGCCCGGCCGAGCAGGCCCGCGTGCGCAACCGCGAGATCGGATTCATCTTTCAGGCGTTCAATCTGATCGGGGACATGCGCGTGTTCGAGAACGTCGAGCTGCCGCTGACGTATCGCGGTGATCTCAACCGGAAGCAGCGGCAGGAGATGGTGCTGACGGCCCTGGAGCAGGTGAAGATCGCCGAGCGTCAGAAGCACTTCCCCGCGGAATTGTCCGGAGGTCAGCAGCAGCGCGTGGCCATCGCTCGCGCGCTGGTCGGCAAGCCCAAAGTGCTGCTCGCCGACGAGCCCACGGGAAACCTGGATTCCAAGAATGCGCAACTGGTCATGGATCTGCTGTCCGCCTTGCACGCGCAGGGCAGCACGATCGTGATGGTCACTCACGACCCGCGATGGGCGGAACAAGCCGATCGGCAGGTGTCTCTGTTCGACGGAAAGATCGTGGATGACCGGCGCCTGCGAGCCAGTTCCGCCGCCTCGGCGTAGAACGGTTCTCGCGGATTGGATTCTTGTCGAGCGCTCGGCGCACGCGCGACCGATGAAGGCGGACGACCCTTCGGCCGCTGTCCGCGTACGTGGGGTGTTGCCCGTGAGCCTCGCTCGTAGCTGGCAAACGGGGCTGAGATCGAGAGATAGTCATGACCAAGTCAGAGGTATTGAATTTGATCGCGCAGCACACGCGCGAGATCCTGCCGGGCCTGGATGCTCACGAGTTCGTGGACTCCGACCGGCTGGTGGAACTGGGAGCGAACTCGGTCGATCGAGCGGAAATCGCCATGCTCGTGCAGGAGTCGCTGGGCCTGTCGGTTTCACGCGTGGAGCTGTTTGGCCCCAAGAACATCGGCGAGTTGGCGGAGCTGTTCCTGAGGAAGCTCGATGCCGCTTGACGCGGTCGTCACCGGCATGGGCGTGCTCTCGGCCATTGGGCAGGGGAAGGACGCCTTTGCAAGCGCGCTGCTCGACGGAGAGAGCGCGTTCCGCGTGATGCAGCGTCCGGGCCGCCAGCAGGAGTCGGCCTATGTCGGCGCCGAGCTCGGGGAGCTGGTGTTTCCTCCGGAGATCGCCCGGCAGACGGCTCGTGCGGCGTCGTTGTCCGCACAGGCGGCGCTGGTCGCGCTCCACGAAGCGTGGACGGAAGCGCGTTTGTCTGAGGTCGAGCCGAGGCGCATCGGTTTGATCGTGGGAGGTTCCAACCTTCAACAACGTGAGTTGACGCAGGTCCACGAAACCTATCGAGACTCTCCTGCCTTTCTGCGGCCTTCCTACGCGTTGTCGTTCATGGATTCGGACCTTTGCGGTTTTTGTACGGCGCAGTTCGGAATTCGCGGCCTGGCGTTCACGCTGGGCGGTGCCTCGGCCAGCGGACAGTTGGCGATTGCGCAGGCGGCGCAGGCCGTGATCGCCGGGCAGGTCGACGTCTGTATCGCGCTGGGAGCATTGATGGACCTGTCCCATTGGGAGTGCCGGGGCTTCCGTGCCATCGGGGCGATGGGCTCAGACCATTACGCGAACGAGCCGGCGCTGGCCTGCCGCCCATTCGATCGAGATCACGACGGATTCATCTTCGGCGAGGCCTGTGGTGCGGTGGTGCTCGAGTCGTCCGAGTCGAGTGCTCGCCGCGGGTTGAAGCCCTATGCTTCATTACGGGGATGGGGAATCGCCATGGACGGCAACCGGTATCCCGATCCGTCTCTCGACGGAGAAGTGCAGGCCATCCACAACGCACTGGAGAGCTCCGGCTGGTCCTCGGCGAAGATCGACTATGTCAATCCGCATGGAACCGGATCGGTGGCCGGTGATGAAACGGAGCTGGCGGCACTGGCGGCGTGCGGTTTGTCGGGCGCCTATTTGAACGCCACCAAGTCGCTGACCGGCCACGGCCTCAGCGCCGCTGGCACGGTGGAAGTGATCGCCACGCTGCTGCAGATGCAAGCCGGGCGGCTCCACCCCACCCGCAATCTGGAGAACCCGATCGACCCCTCGTTCAACTGGGTCCGTAACGCCGCGACCGATCATCAGATCGAGCACGCCCTGACCCTGAGCATGGGTTTCGGGGGAATCAACACCGCGCTCTGTTGGGAGCGTCATCACTAGTGTGCAAACCGTGAACTACCAAACCATCAACGTCGAGCGCCAGGACTCGGTCTGCTTTCTTCAGATCGACCGGCCGGAGGCGGGCAATACGATCAGCAGTCAGCTCGTGGCGGAATGCCATGACGCTCTGGACCTGTGTGAAGAGTCGGCCACGGTGGTCGTGTTGAGCGGCACGCCGGAAGTGTTCTGCATGGGCGCGGACTTCAAGGCCATCGCGGGTGCGACGCATGACACCCACGAGCAAGCAGACCTCCCCGGTCCGCTCTATGACCTCTGGATGCGCATGGCCACGGGTCCTTATGTCACGGTTTCGCACGTGCGTGGCAAGGCGAACGCCGGTGGTGTGGGTTTCGTGGCAGCGAGCGATGTCGTGCTCTCCGACGAGACGGCGCAGTTCAGTCTGTCCGAGCTGTTGTTCGGGCTATATCCCGCATGTGTGCTGCCCTTCCTCATCCGGCGCATTGGATTTCAGAAGGCGCATTACCTCACGCTCCTGGCCCAGCCGGTGGCGGCGAAACAGGCATTGGAGATCGGCTTGGTCGATGCGGTCGAGCCTTCGAGCGACGTTCTTCTGCGACGCCATCTCCAGCGGCTGCGGCGCCTCTCGAAGTCTGCCATCCGCCGGTACAAGTCCTATATGAGCGGCCTGGGCGCGCCGCTACGCGAGCAGAAGTCGCCGGCCGTCTCCGCCAATCAGGAGATGTTCGCGGACGGCGGGAACCTGCGGGCCATTACCCGCTATGTCGAGCACGGCGTGTTTCCCTGGGAGAACGCGGGAGGAGATCGCTGATGTCCGCGACCGAGACCGTGTTCATGTTCTCCGGCCAGGGATCGCAGTACTTCCAGATGGGGAAAGAGCTGTACGAGCACGACGACACATTCCGCGAATGGATGTGCCGCCTGGACGATCTGGCATTGCGGACGGCGGGACGCTCGGTCCTCGAAACGCTGTATTCCGAGGCGTATGGCAAGGGACAGCCGTTCGACCGGACGCTGTTGACGCATCCGGCGATCTTCATGGTGGAGTACTCGCTGGCGCAGTCTCTCATTCACGCGGGAGTCGAGCCCGACCTGGTGCTGGGCGCCAGCCTGGGGTCCTTTGCGGCCGCGGCGGTGGCCGGCTTCATCGACGTGGAGGATGCGCTCGTGGCCGTGATCCGTCAGGCCATGACGCTCGAGGAAAGCAGCGAGCCGGGCGGCATGATCGCCGTACTGGCGGACCCGTCGCTCTATTCCGAGGAGTTCCTGGGCGGCCGCAGTGAACTGGCGGCCGTCAACTTCTCCTCGCATTTCGTGGTCTCGGCCAAACCCGCGGAACTGACGCTGATCGAGGCGGGCTTGAAAGAGCGTGACATCAGCCATCAGAGACTTCCGGTGTCACTTCCCTTCCACTCGCGCTGGATGGATCCGGCAAAAGCACCGTTCGCATCATTCATGGAGTCGATCCGTTGCAAGCCCGGCCGGCTCCCCCTCGTCTGCTGCGATCTCACCGAATCGCTGACCGCGTTGCCCGAGTCGTATTTCTGGAATGTGGTGCGGCGTCCGATCCGCTTCCGCGAGACGATCGGCCGGCTGGAGCAGGGCGGTGCGCGACGCTACATCGACGTGGGTCCGGCCGGCACGCTGGCGACCTTTTTCAAATATGGAAAGCCCGCGAATTCGACATCGACGGTGCATTCGATCCTGACGCCTTTCGGACGCGACCAGAAGAATCTGGCGGCCGTCGCCGCCGCGACCAGCCACTGATACGGCATTCGCTCAAAAACCATTCTGCATGCGAGTTTTTGCCGTGTCTGACATCCATATCGATTACGACGAGAACGCCAAGTGGGTGTCCAACCTGTCCATGGCGGACTATCAGGACGACCTTCTCATTCTCGCCGGAGACGTCACAGACACCCTGCAACTCCTCGATTGGTGCCTGCGCTCTCTGGCGAAGCGATTCCGGCAGGTTTTGTTCGTGCCGGGCAACCACGAGCTCTGGGTCATTCGTGACGGAAGCGTGAAGGACTCATTACAGAAGTTCGACGACGTCCGGACAGTCGCGGCCGCGAATGGGGCGTCCATGCAGGCCTATCACGGGCCGGATTTCTCGATCTTCCCGCTGCTGGGCTGGTACGACTATTCCTTCGGTGAGCCCACCGAGGAGTTGCGGTCCATGTGGATGGACTATCGCGCCTGCCGCTGGCCGAACGGCTTGTCCGATACAGAGGTCACCTCGCATTTCCTGTCGCTGAATGACGATCCTCCCGGTCCCGCAGGAGCCAAGGTGATCAGCTACTCGCACTTTCTGCCCAGGATCGACCTGATGCCCGCTTTCATCCCCCGCGCGAACCGAGTCCTCTATCCCATCCTTGGCACGACCCGCCTGGACAGACAGGTCCGGGCTCTGCGCGCAGACCTGCACATTTACGGTCACAGTCATGTGAACCGGCAGGTCGAAATCGACGGCGTGACGTATATCAATAATGCGTTCGGCTATCCGAGCGAAACCAGAATCGCGGCGAAACGCCTGATGTGCATCCATGAGTGCTAGCGGAGCGTATTACTCACCTCACGAACCGTTGGACCGGCGCATTCCGCTGTCGTCCTCCGAAATCCACCTCTGGCTTGCTCCCTATGACCAGATTCCGGACAGTTTGGCGTCCGCCTACCGGGATCTGCTCGATGGGGCCGAGCGCGAGCAGGAGCCGCGCTTCTATTTCGCACGGGACCGGCGCCGCTATCTGGTGACCCGAGCCCTGGTGCGAACGGTGCTATCCCGCTATGAGGCGGTCAGTCCCAAGGACTGGATGTTTTCCACCAACGCCTACGGCCGGCCGGAGATCGCCAATCTCCCGAGCCGGGAGTCCGGACTGACCTTCAACCTCTCCCACACTCATAGTCTGATCGTGATGGGAGTGACTCGCGGCCGAGCGCTGGGAGTGGACGTCGAGAACGTGCAGGAGCGCCAGGTTACGTTGGATGTAGCCAGCAACTATTTCGCGCCGGACGAAGTGTCGGAGCTGATGACGGTTCCCGCGGAGCACCAGCAGTATCGATTCTTCGAGTACTGGACTTTCAAGGAAGCGTACATCAAGGCCCGAGGGATGGGGCTGTCGTTGCCTCTCGACAAATTCAGCTTTCACTATCCCAACGACCGGGCCGTCGAAGTGGACATTCATCCGGAGCTGGCCGACCGTCCGGAGCGTTGGCAGTTCTGGCAGTTCCAGCCCTCCGACGAGTATCTGATGGCCGTTTGCGCGGAGCGCACTGCGGAGCCGTCGCCCAGACTGGTCGTTCGTCACACGGTTCCGATGATGACCGAGAGAGAGTCCTCTCTCCCAAGCCGGCGATCTTCAGAATGGCGTCCGACACGCGACGCAATCCAGTACAACAGGGGAGCTCGATGATTGCATTTGTATTTCCGGGTCAGGGTTCGCAGAAGAAGGGCATGGGCCAGGGCCTCTTCGACGAAGTGCTCGAGTATGCGGCGGTGGAGAGAGACGTCGATGCCATCGTCGGCTACTCGATGCGCCGGCTTTGCCTCGAAGACCCGGACAACCGGCTCAAGGAAACACAGTTCACGCAGCCCAGTCTGTACGTCGTCAATGCCCTGCACTATTACAAGGCCGTAAACGATGGCGCAGAGCCCCGATACCTGGCCGGACACAGTCTCGGCGAGTACAACGCCCTGCTCGCCGCCGGCGCGTTCGACTTCCTCACCGGGCTGCGCCTGGTCAAGAAGCGGGGCGAGTTGATGGCCCAGGCGAAGAACGGCGGCATGGGCGCGGTGATCGGTCTGGGTGCGAGCAGGATCGCCCAGGTCATTCAGGACAACGGCCTCACCAGCCTCGACGTCGCCAATTTCAACTCACCCTCCCAGACCGTGGTCTCCGGGCCGGTCGAGGACATCAAGCGCGCCGGACCGTCGTTCGAGAAAGCAGGCGCGCAGATGTTCGTGCCGTTGCAGGTCAGCGCCGCATTTCACTCCCGATACATGGCGGACGCGGCGAACGCGTTTGCGGACTTTTTGGCGCCCATGACCTTCTCCGCGCCCCGGACACCGGTCATTGCCAACGTCACGGCCAGTCCTTATCCCACGGGCGACGCGTCGCAGTCGATCAAGGCGCTGCTCGTGAATCAGATCACGCACTCGGTTCAATGGACGCAGAGCATTCGCTACCTGATCGCGCAAGGGGTGACTCAGTTCAGTGAGACCGGCCCCGGAAACGTCTTGACGCGCCTCGTGCAGCAGATTCAGCGCGATCAAGACTCCTGAAGAGGTCTTCATCAGAGGGTGACGAAGCCTGCCCCTGGCGATCTCGCCAAGGTGCGCGCCAGATGCAGCGGAACCGCTCAGCGGCCGCTGTACGTTCGTAACCGGAGGCGTCAGCTACGGCGCAAGGGCGCCAAAACAATTCGCGCAGGCCCTCCACGTCCCGCGTTGCAGCTCGTCCCCGGAAACGCAACCCGTTCCCGCGCACAAGTCGCGGCGCAACTCCAGGGCGCATCCGCGGTGACCAGCGCAAACGTCGTGAAGAAGGGCGTCTCACCCTTGCGCGGATGGGCTTCGCGGCCGCTCGCATCGGCACACTCCTGGTGTCTTCGAGGCCGGGATCTCTCGTTGCGAATGCCAGCGCGCTGAGGCCGTTGAAGTCACGCTCGCGGCGCCGCGGCTGCGCCCGATTTCCGCTTTCTCTCATCGATCGATGATCGACACTCAAGTCACAAAAGATACTTGTTTCGAAGGTCTAGGCGGCCACCATGATTGATCAACAGGAACTCATACGCGACCTCACGGAATCCTATTTGAAGTCTCTGATCGCAGAGGCTTCGGACTCGTTGGACACGAGTTTCGATCCATCCGCTCCGTTTGGAGAATTGGGTCTGAATTCCTTCCATGTGCTGAAGATCATCAAGAAGCTGGAAGCCGACTTCGGGCGGCTGCCCAAGAGCCTGCTCTTCGAGAACTTCAACGTCAACGACCTCACGAACTACTTTGTCGGCCAGCACGAGCAGACCCTGGCGACGAAGTTCGCGAGCGAGCTCGAACGCGCTCACTCGTACGTGCCCGCCGCCGACCGGCAGCGGACACCAGTCGCGGTGGTCGAGCCGGCCAGGACCGCGGTGGAGAGCCGTGTGCCGACGCCCATCCAGCGCAAGGCCGAGCCCATTCGCATTCTCGAGAAGGATGCCTACGAGCATGCGGATCTCCGCGATCTCGTAAAGACCCTGTCCGATCGGTACAAGTCGGAGGGCTGCGTCTCGCGCGGAACACGAAAGATCGCACCGAACCTCTTCATCGGCAGTGCGCGACGCGGGTACTTCAACTACAGCCGCAGCAAGAACATCCTGCTGGCCTATGGCTACGCCGGGCCTCTCGATTATCTGCCGGAGTTGCTGGAAGAGATGCAGGAGTACAGCCTCGCCCGCGGATTCCAGCTCAACATTCTGTCGGGGGGCGACCTCCCGCCCATCGGCGGCACGACATACTCGTCGACGCCCTTCGGCGTCATGCAGCGCATCTTGAAGCTCAAGGAGTTCACACTCGAGGGCGGCCCGATGCGCCGGCTGCGCTATCAGGTCTCGAAGTTCCAGAAGGCCGGAGCGTGCAGAACCGAAGAGTATCGAAGCGGTTCGGATAGTGCGACGGACGAGAGCATTACCCGGGTCATGGATCGCTGGTGCGAGTCCAGGACTGTCGTCAATCCTCTCGTTTACGACGTCCGTGCAGAGATCCTGGCCGGGACGCTAGGCCCTGAGCATCGGCTGTTCCTCACGTACCTCGGCGACGCCCTCCAGAACGTCATTCTCATCACCGCGATGTCGTCGGCGGAGAACGGCTATCTCATGGACCTCGAGTTCTACCTGCCGGACATGCCCTTGGGCGGGTTGGAGTTCGCGATCGCCGAGATCGTCAAGGTGCTCGTCAGCGAGGGCTGCGACCTGCTGAGCCTGGGTGGCACGTATGGGTGCAGGCTGGGACCGTCCCAGAATGCAGACCCGGATGTCGACCGGATACTGGACGACCTGCGCGATCAGAACATCTTCAATGAAGAGGGCAACCTCCAGTTCAAGAACAAGTTTCGCACGGAGAACACGCCGATCCTGCTCTGCCGGCCCGTCGGAAGCGGCAATGCAGACAACGTCATCGACATCATCATGATGATTGCCGATCCGGTGAGAATGCAGACCTCCGAAGCGGAGAACCACAATGCGCCGGCCGCGGGATTGGAAGAGGCTGCAGCGCCATCGGCTCCGTCGATTGCGCAACCGGTCGCGGCGACAGCGGGAGAGTGGCAGGCTCCTATCATCGCCGGGAATGCCCGTTCGGCAGTTCTGTCCGAGCACGGCTTCAACCCGCTCAGTCTCCCGTACGAGCTGGTCGAGATCGACCTGAAGACGGACTCGTGGGCGCAATTGAAGATGCCGGCCATCGACGCGCAGATGAAGCATCTGCACGCGAGGCTGCAGCAGCCGGTGGACCTGGATGAGAGCATCCGCGTCGTCTTTCCCTTCTCGCATTGTGTGCTGACCGCCTCCGGACAGGCCGCGGAGAACCTGTTCTTCAAGGCCTGGCCGCGAAAGGGCGTCATCCTCCAGAACCTGCTGTTTCCCAGCACGATCTTTCACGAGATCGACAAAGGGTTCGACACCAAGGAGCTGCCTTGTCGAAGCCTGTTCGACGTGAACGCTCCGGATCCCTTCAAGGGAAACATGGATTTGCAGGCGCTGCAGGCCCAGGTCGCGAAGGATCCTGGAGCGATTGCCTGCGTGTGCATTGAGGTGGGAAACAATGCCGCGGGTGGCGCACCGGTCTCGCTCCAGCACCTGCGGGACGTCAAGGCCTTGCTGGCCCCGCTCGCCATTCCGCTCGTGATCGATGCCACCCGTGTGGTCGAGAACGCGCAGTTGCTGATCGAGAGGGAGCCGGAACTGGCGGGCAGGAATCTGTGGACCGTGGTCCGCGAGATCTTCTCGCAGGCGGACGCGGTCATCGGCAGCCTGACCAAAGACTTCTGCGTGAACAAGGGCGGGATCATTGCCTCCAATGACCCTGCGCTGTTCCAACGACTGCAGGAATTGGTGCAGGAAGAGGGAGCGGGGATTGATCTGATTGAACGAAAGATGATCGCGCTGGCGCTACAGGACCGGCGACAGATCGAGGCCAAGGTCGCGCGCCGCATGGACGGTGTGCGCCGGATCTGGGAGGCCTTGAACGAGAGCGGAGTCCCGGTGGTGGGCCCCGCCGGTGGACACTGCATCCTGATCGATGTGAAACAACTTCCGGAGTTCGCAGCGCTCCGCGATCCGGTCGCGTCCTTTGTAGCGTGGATCTACCTCCAGACGGGGATGCGCGCCGGTGCACACAGCGTGGGAATGCAGCAGAACACGTCGCTCAATGAGCTGGTGCGGCTGGCCATCCCTGTGGGATTGAAGAGCGCGGACATCGATACTGTGATCCAGCGCCTGACCGGCGCCTTCGCCAACAAAGTGAACATCCCCGAGGTCGTTCGCAAGGGCCACGCGCCCAGCCCATTGGACGGCGTCTATGCCAGCTATGAGCTGGTGCAGTATCACAACCTCGTTCCTCCTGACGTTGCGCAGGCTGAGGCGATTCCCGAACCGCCGCGCGAGACGAAGCGGGCCGCGGTGAGTGTCCCCACAGTGAGCGTGGCACCGCCGGTCGCAGTGCGCCTGGAAGAGACCATCGTCACGGAACCGGCCCCAGTATTTCCGACGGCTCCACCGGTCATGACGCCGACTCGCGTCGAGGTCCGACAGGTGGCTCCCGTGGAATCGCGGGTGAGCGAGCCTGAGGTCAGCGGGCAACCGCCGCGGCGACAGGAGATCGCCATCATCGGCATGGCCGGCCGCTATCCGAAGGCCCGGGACATGAGGGAGATGTGGAGCAATCTCGCGCAGGGCAGGGACTGTGTCGAGGAGATTCCGACGGAGCGGTATGAGCGGCGCCTTCTGCACGAGCGCGTCGAGAAGTATCGCGGCGGTTTCATCGATAACGTCGATTGTTTCGATTCACTGTTCTTCAATATTTCCCCCAGAGAGGCCGAGATTCTGGATCCCCAGGAGCGACTGTTCATGGAGGTGGCTTGGGAGGCCATTGAAGACGCGGGCTATTACCCCGAGATCCTGACCCGAGAGGACGGCTCGCGCAATGTGGGCGTATTCGTCGGCGCGGTCTGGGCGATGTATCAGATGCTCGGAGTGGAGGAGAAGCACCTCGGCAACAAGGTCAGCCCCAACTCCTTCCTCTGGAGCGTGGCCAATCGAGTGTCCTATTGGATGAACCTGTCCGGTCCCAGCATGACCGTGGACACGGCCTGCTCATCCAGTCTGACGGCCATTCACCTCGCCTGTGAGGCCATTCATGCCGGCGACTGTTCGTCGGCCATCGTCGGAGGTGTGAATCTCGACGTACACCAGGCCAAGCTGGATATCAACTCGAGCAGCGGCGCGCTCTCTCCCGACGGCGTCTGTAGAAGCTTCGGAAAGGGCGCCAACGGCTATGTCGCGGGAGAGGGTGTGGGCGCGCTCTACCTGAAGCCGCTCGACCAGGCCATCCAGGACGGCGATCGCATCTATGGCGTGATCAAGAGCGCGGCGGTCAATCACGGCGGACGCACCGGTGGCTATACGGTGCCGAGCCCGGCCGCGCAGGCAGGCTTGATCACGACCGCACTGGAAAGAGCGAGAGTGGATCCGCGCAGCATCGGATTCATCGAGGCGCACGGCACAGGCACTGAGCTGGGAGACCCGATCGAGATCACGGGTCTCAGCAATGCCTTCAAGGCCTACGCGGTCGGCAATCAGACCTGCGCCATCGGCTCGGTCAAGAGCAACATCGGACATCTGGAAGCGGCCGCGGGGCTCGTCGGAGTGGCTAAGGTGCTTCTGCAGATGAAGCATCGCCAGCTCGTGCCGTCATTGCACACCGCCGAGCTGAACGAGTTCATCGACTTCGAGAGCTCGCCGTTCTATGTCGTCCGCGCACTGGAAGAGTGGAAGGCGAAGGAAGTCGATGGTGCTCTGGCGCCTCTGCGCGCGGGAGTGAGCTCCTTTGGAGCCGGTGGAGCCAATGCCCACGTCATTCTGGAGAGCTACGAACCGGCCTTTCGAAACGAAGAGGGCGACGGCCGTCCGGTTGAGCTGGCGTTTCCGCTTTCCGCGAAGAATGAAGAACAACTGCGGGACATGGCCGCGCGTCTGGCCCGGTTCCTCCAGTCCAGTACGGACGAGTTGCGGGATGTCGCGCACACGCTGCAAGTGGGGCGGAAATCATTCGATCACCGCCTGGCGATCATCGCCGCGACGAGAGAGGAACTGCTCGAGCGGCTGAGCGCATTCGCGGAGGGCCGCAAGGCCGAGCACGTCGTGGCGGGGCACGTCACGGGCGCAGAAGCCCTCACCCGGCTCCTCAATCGACGGGAGAAGGAAGAGTTCGTGCGACTGCTGCTGCAGCGGCGCGATCCGCAGAAGCTGGCCGAGCTCTGGGTGGAGGGGCTGCTCTCCGACTGGACCGGGTTCCAGACGAACGACTCCGGCAGGAAGATCTCGCTGCCGACGTATCCCTTCGCGGACAAGCGTCACTGGATCGGCAGGAAGACGGCGGCCGTCGTAGTGGCGCGGCCTGCGGCGGGAATGCATCCGCTCGTCGATACGAATGAATCGACGTTCGAGCGGCAACTCTTCAAGAAGACCTTTCACGACCAGGACTTCTTCATCTACGACCATCTCGTGGCGGACATTCAGACGCTGCCTGGTGTGGCCTATCTCGAACTGGCGCGAAAGGCGGGCGAGCTCGCCGCAGGCCGGCCGGTCCGCAAGATCCGCAACATCCTCTGGGTGAGCCCCATCTCCGTCCAGAGCTCGGCCCGCAAAGAGGTCTTCATCGAGCTCAAGCCCAGCGGCGACACGGTCGGGTTCGAGGTCTTCAGTGAAGGTCCGGACGGCCACAAGCAACTCCATTCGCAAGGAAAGCTGCTCTATACGACCAAAGAGGAAGCATCCGCCGGGCCGGAGTACGTCGATCTGGACACCGTGCGTGCACGGTGCGCGAAGACCATCGACGGAAAGACCGCCTATCCGCTCTTCAAATCTTTCGGACTGAACCTCGGGCCCAGTTTCCAGGTCTTGCAAGACGTCTATAAGAGCGACAAGGAAATTCTCGGAGTCCTGAAACTCCCCGAGTTTCGGCAGGGCGATCTGGAGACGATGGTGCTCCTGCCGTCGCTCGTCGACGGGTCATTGCAGACAGGCGTGGCGGCCCAACTCGGCGAGCGCATGGACGAGATGCTGGTGCCGTTCTCCATCGGCGAGGTGGAGATCCTGCACCCGCTGACCAGCAATTGCTTCAGCTACGTCACGGAATCGAACGACGAGCGCAAGGAGAAGAAGGACCAGCGCGTGGTGAGGTCCAACGTCCTCATCATCGATGAGACCGGGAAGGTGCTGGTCAAGCTCAAGGACTGTACGGGCGTTCCTCTGCGCGACGTCCACAAGTCCGAGGCGAAACCGGACGCGGACGGCTTCTCGCGGCTGTATTACGCATACGAGTGGGAGAAGGCGCCGCTCGCGGCGGACCCCGCCGTCTCCGGCCCCCCATCGCTCCTGCTGTTCGATACCGGGGAGACCCTGCGCGATCTCTATCGCGAGCGTGTGGCACCCGGCGGAACGCAGCCCTCCGAGATCATCCTCGTGCAGCCGGGCGACGGCTTCGAGGAAGTGGATGCACTGTCGTACAGAATTCAACCGGACAATGCCGATGATTATGGGCGACTCTTCGACGCGCTGATCGCGCGCAACGTGGCCATTGAGAACATCTGTCTGGCTTGGCCGAATGGCCTTGCCGGCGGGGCGGACGGGGCGACCGGACCCGCTCTGGAACGCGGAGTCCATTCGTTCCTTTTCGTCATCCAGGCGTTGGTCCGCTTGAAGCTGGACAGCAAGGCGCAGTTGCTCTATCTGCACTCGGGGCCTCCGGATCAGGCCGCGCCGCATCACGAAGCCGTGGCCGGCTTCATCAACACGCTGCGACTGGAGCACCCGAAGCTGCTGACGAAGGTCGTCGACGTCCGGCGCGAGGGTGACGATTCGGCGCCGGTCGTGGACGCCATGCTGGCCGAGCTCCAGGCCCGTGTGCAGGATGCCGCCGCGGTCCGCTATGAGGCCGGAGTGCGGTCCGCGCGCAAGCTCAAGGCCTTCGACCTTGACGAGCCCGCGGGCTCGTCCGCGCCAGGGATTGGCCTCAAAGAAAAGGGCGCCTATCTCATCACCGGCGGCGCGGGTGGCCTGGGTCTGATCTTCGCCGAGTTCCTGGCGAAGGAGTACAAGGCCCGGCTCATTCTCACGGGCCGGTCCGTCTTGTCCGCGGAACGCGAGGCCAGGCTGGATGCGCTCAACGCATTGGGCGCCGAGGTGCACTATGTGGCCGCGGATGTCTCCAGCGAAGACGAGGTCCGCGGATTGATCGCCGAGACCAAAGCGCGATTCGGAGAGATCCACGGAATCATTCATTCGGCCGGCGTTCTGCGGGACTCGTATGTCCGGAACAAGACCGCCGACGATCTGCGGGCGGTGTTTGCGCCGAAGGTCCACGGCACGCGGTTCCTCGACGAGGCCACCAAGGACGAGACGCTGGACTTCTTCGTCACGTTCTCGTCGCTGGCGGCAGTCACGGGCAACGCCGGACAGTGCGATTACAGCTTCGCGAACCACTTCATGGACTCATTCGCCCAGCAGCGCGAGCAACGCCGGGCGCAGGGATCGCGTTCCGGCAAGACGTTGAGCGTCAATTGGTCGCTATGGGCGGACGGCGGCATGCGGCCCGACGAGCAGACCGAGCTCTATTTCCGCAAGACGCTGGGCATGAGGCCCTTGAGCGCGGAGACGGGCCTGGACGCGTTTGCGCGCGGCCTCAAGTCACAAAGGCCGCAGTTCGCTGTTCTGGAAGGCATCAAGGAGAAGCTCGAGCAGGCCTGGGGTCTCAACAAGAAGGCGCCTGCTCCCGCACCGGCCGCGGCGCCGCAGGCACCGGCGTCCTCGTCCGCGGCCGCTCCGTCCGGCGGTCCCGACGCCTCATTACAGGTGTGGCTGGAGAACGAGCTGTCGCAGATGGTCATCGATTTCCTGAAGCTCGATCCCGCGGACATGTCCGTGGAAAAGATCCTGCTGGACCTCGGCTTCGACTCGATCGGCCTGACGACCTACGCGAACGCCATCAACGAGAAATTCGAGCTGGACATCACGCCGATCCTGTTCTTCGAGTATCCGTCGGTGGCGGAGATCGCCAAGCACCTGTCCGTGGAGCGCGAGAGCGAGATTCGACGTTTTCATGGAAGCGGGGGCAAAGCGGCGCCGGCCGCCGCGGCGTCTTCCGGCGCGCAAGCCGTTGCGGCTGCCCCGTCCGCTCATGCCGAACCCGTGCTCGGGATCAGGAAGGGGTGGGATCCCACCGCTCTGGATGGGGAAGCGCGCCCGCGGTCGTCAGGTCGCGACCTCTCGCCGGAGCTGCGCTTTATCAATGACCCCATTGCCATCGTCGGGATGAGCGGCGTAATGCCGGAGTCCGAGGACATGGATGCCTTCTGGGAGAACCTGAAGAACTCGAAGGACATGATCACCGTGATCCCCGAGGACCGATGGAACTGGGAGGAGTACTACGGCGATCCTCTCAAAGAGGCGAACAAGTCGAACTCCAAGTGGGGCGGCTTCATGAAGGAGGTCGACAAGTTCGATCCGCTCTTCTTCGGGATCTCCCCGCGCGAAGCACTGATGATGGATCCGCAGCAGCGGATCTTCCTCGAGACGGTGTGGAAGGCCATCGAGGATTCCGGGCAGAAGGTCTCTTCGCTGTCCGGCACGAAAACGGGCCTGTTCGTCGGCGTGGCCACGAACGACTACGCGGATATGATGACCAGCACGCCGACCGTGCTGGATGCCTACACGGCGTCCGGAAATTCGCACTCCGTCCTCGCCAATCGCGTTTCCTTCCTGCTCAATCTGCGCGGGCCCAGCGCACCGATCGACACGGCCTGCTCGAGCTCATTGGTGGCGTTGCACCGGGCCATTGAATCGATCCATACGGGAAGCAGCGACATGGCCATTGTGGGCGGCGTGCAGGTCATGCTCAGCCCGGCCGCGTACATCTCGTTCGGCATGGCCGGCATGCTCAGTGACGACGGCAAGTGCAAGACCTTCGACAAGCGTGCGAACGGCTATGTGCGAGGGGAAGGCTCTGGTGCCGTGTTCCTGAAACGTCTGTCGGCGGCGGAGGCGGACGGCAATCACGTCTACGCGGTCATCCGGTCCACGGCCGAGAATCACGGCGGCAAGGTCACGACCCTGACGGCACCGAATCCGGCGGCGCAGACCGAACTGATCATCGAGGCGTACCAGAAGGCTCAGGTCGACCCCGGCACTGTGGGCTATATCGAATGCCACGGCACGGGCACGAGCCTCGGCGATCCGATCGAGATCCAGGCACTCAGCAAGGCCTTCGCCGAGCTGTACAAACGCAATGACCGGCAGCCTGCGGAAACCCCGCATTGCGGATTGAGCTCGGTCAAGACGAACATTGGACATCTCGAGACTGCCGCGGGAATCGCCAGCATTCTCAAAGTCCTACTGGCCATCAAAAACAAACAGATTCCGGCGAACCTGCACTTCGAAGAGCTCAACCCCTTCATCAACCTCAAGGGCACGCCCTTCTACATCGCGGACAAGCTGACGCCGTGGGTCGCACAGACCAGTGTCGGCGGCGCGACGCTACCTCGCAGGGCCGGCGTGAGCTCGTTCGGCTTCGGCGGCGCCAACGCCCACATCGTGCTGGAGGAATACATTTCGCCCGCGCGCCGGACCGCGGTCGCACCGCCGGATCACCTGATTGTCCTCTCTGCGAAAAACGAAGAGCGGCTCCTGGCCTATGTCGAATCGATGCGGGCCTATGTGGCCGAGACGCAGTTCGACCTGACCGATTTCGCGTACACGCTGCAGGCCGGTCGCGATGAGATGCAGGAGCGGCTGGCCCTCGCGGCCACGGACAAAGACGATCTCCTCCACAAGTTCGCCGAGATCCTCGGCGGCCGCACTCCGGAGGGCGCCTTCCGGAACAACATCCGCAACAAGGCCGGCAGGACCCTGTTACCGGAAGGCGCGTCGGGTGAGGCGCTCTTGCAGACGCTCATCGAGCGCAGAGATCTCTCCCAACTGGCCGAGCTCTGGGCGTCGGGAGCCAAGATCGATTGGGCGCTCCTCTACAAGCAGGACACGCCGCGGCGCATCTCCGTTCCAACGTATCCCTTCGCAAGAGAGCGTCACTGGATCCCTGCCACAGAAGGCAGCCGCCGGGACGAGAAGCCCGGCCAGCCCGCGGCCCTTTCCGTCGCACAGCTTCACCCGCTCGTGCATCGCAACGTCTCGACGCTCAAAGAGCAGAAGTTCGCGTCGCGGTTCACCGGGAAGGAGTTTTTCCTGGCGGACCATCGCGTGAAGACGGACGCGGTCCTGCCGGCCGTGGCCTACGTCGAGATGATCGCCGCGGCGGGAGAGTTGTCCGGCGAGCAGAAAGTGCGCGTGATCCGCAACATGGTCTGGCTCACGCCGCTCACGGTCGCGGATGAAGGCAGGGACGTGGAAGTGGCGTTGCTGCCGGGCGCGAGTGAGATCGAGTTCGCCGTTCGTACAACGTTGAATGGCGAGGCGATGACGCACTGTCGCGGCAAGCTCGCCTATACGGACGGCTCCTCGGAACAGAGCATCTTCGACGTGGACCAGATCCGCAGACGCTGTACCGAGGAAACCATCGCCGGCACGGATCTCTATCCGTTCCTGGGAACCTCGGAGCTCAACCTGGGGCCCGGCTTTCAGGTTGCGCAACAGGTCTTCGCGGGCCGCGCCGAGAGTCTGGCCGTTCTGCAGGTGCCCGAGCACCACAAGACGCTGGTCCAGGACTTCTGGCTCCACCCCGGGCTCCTCGATGGCGCCGTTCACACCGCCATCGGACTGATGAAGAAGCACAATCCCCAGATTCCGTGGAGCGTGCCCTATTCGGTGACCGAAGTGCAGATCTTCGGCTCACTGCGGGACGTTGCTTACGCACACGCGGTGTGGGATGCGGAGGCAGCGCAGGACGAGAAGCGTCCCATCAAGGTTCAGCTCCACCTGCTCGATCGTGACGGCAAGGTTCTGGTCCGGATGAAGGACTTCATCGCCAAGCCGTTCCGGCCCACCGCTGCGCAACTCTCGATTAAGGAAGAGGCAGCGGCAGTGCAGGACACGAAGAACGAGGGTGGCCTGCAGTCCTTTATGCCGGTCTGGAATCCGGTTCGCCAGGGGGAAGGCAATGCCTCGCCCGAGGCAGCGAAGGTATTGTTGCTGGGAGGGGACGAGCGCCGGTTGGACTGGGTGCGCACGTCCTATCCGAATGCACAACGGCTGTCATTGAACGCGGCGGCGACGATCGACGACATCGAGCGTGCGCTTGCCGCTGTGACGTTCGACGAGTTGCTGTGGATTGCGCCGGATGTCGAGCCTGTCACGCAGACGGACTCCGGTGAGGGGATCGTCGCGCAACAGGAAGAGGGCACGCTGGCCGTATTTCGCATCATCAAGGCGCTGCTGCGTCGCGGTCATGGCACGGGCAAGCTCCAATGGACGCTCATTACTGGCGGGACGCAGCCGGTGACGGAGCTCGAGCGGGTGCTGCCGGCGCACGCCGGAATTGCGGGCCTGGCCGGCAGTCTTGCGAAGGAGTATCCGCACTGGGATCTGAGACTGCTCGACGTGGAGTCGCTCGCGGCGGTCTCTCTCCGCGAGTGTTTGTCGCTGCCTTGGGACAAACAGGGCAATGGACTCGCACATCGGGACGGAGAGTGGTTCCGGCAGGGATTGGCGCTCATGGAAGCGCAGCCTGAGGCTGCGCCGGTCTACCGAAAGAACGGCGTCTATGTGGTCGTCGGTGGAGCGGGCGGGCTCGGCGAGGTCTGGACGCGGTTCATGCTGGAGAACTACCAGGCCAATGTGATCTGGATCGGCCGGCGTCCTCTCGATCAGGCCATGGAACAGAAGATCCAATCACTGGCGGGCGTCGGACCTGCACCGTTGTATGTCTCGGCTGACGCGACGAACCTTCAAGAGCTGGAGAAAGCGCGGCGGACGATTCTGACTGCGCATCCCGTGATTCACGGCGTCGTCCATTCGGCGATCGTGTTGAACGATCACAGTCTGGCCCGCATGGACGAGACGGGATTCCGGGCCAGCCTGTCCGCCAAGGTCGACATCAGCGTGAATCTCGACCGGGTGTTTGGCGATTCGGAGCTCGACTTCGCGCTGTTCTTCTCTTCCATCATCTCGTTCTCGAGATCGCCCGGTCAGTCCAACTACTCGGCCGGCTGTACGTTCAAAGACAGCTTCGCGCAGGCGATGCAGCAGCGGCGCGCCTATCCGGTCAAAGTGATGAATTGGGGCTTCTGGGGCAACGTCGGCGTCGTGGCCGACGAGTCCTACAACAAGCTCATGGCGCAGATGGGCGTGGGCTCGATCGAGCCGCACGAGGGCATGGCCTCGCTGCAGATGCTCGTGGGCTCTTCAGTGCGACAGGTGGCCGTGATCAAGACGCTCAACAGCCAGGCCACGGCCGGACTGAATCTCACGGAGGCCGTACACTTCCATCCCGCGTCGTCCGCGTCTTTATCGCTGCCGCCCGACGAGGCCGCGCGCGTATCGAGCAGGCCGGTCGCGGGACTGGAAGACGACTCGCCCACGCAGGAGATGACGGATCTCGTGACCGACCTCTTCGCGGCCAGCCTGATGTCGATCGGCCTGTTCCGCGACGGCGCTCACACGATTGCAGCGCTATCTCTCGAACGGCGGCCGGCTTCGTATTACGAGCGGTGGCTGGCCGGGAGCATCCGCTACCTCCAGCAGCAGAACGTGTTGTCCGCCGACCTGACACTCCTTCGCGACGTTCGCACTCTGGACGCTCTGTGGAACGAGTGGGAAGCGCGCCGCTCGACGTGGGCCACCAACCCGAATCTGCAAGCACAGATCACCTTGCTCGAGGCCTGCCTGCGCGGGCTGCCGGGCGTGGTCAGCGGTGCGCAGCGGGCCACGGACGTGATGTTCCCGAACTCCTCGATGCACCTCGTGGAAGGCGTCTATCGCGGCAATGCGCTGGCGGACTACTTCAATGAAGTCCTTGCGGACACGCTCCTCGCCTCGATCGAGCAGGGATTGCGGGCCGACCGGGAGCGCGGGTTCCGCGTACTCGAAATCGGCGCCGGCACCGGCGGCACGACCGCGAAGCTGCTGCCGCTCCTGACCTCCTATCCCGTGGAGGAGTACTGCTACACCGACGTGTCCAAAGCGTTCCTGATGTACGCGGAGAAGAACTTCAAGCCCGAGTTCCCCTCCCTGACGACGGCGCTCTTCGATGTCACCAAGCCGTTGTCGTCGCAGACCATCGCCGCTGGCCATTACGACTTCGTCATCGCTGCCAACGTCCTCCACGCCACTCCGGACATCCGGGAGACGATTCGCAATGCGAAAGCTGCATTGAAGAATCAAGGCATTCTTCTGCTCAATGAGATCGCCACATGGTCTCTCTTCAATCACTTGACCTTCGGCTTGCTCGAGGGCTGGTGGCTGCAGGAGGACGTCGCTGTTCGTCTTCCGGGTAGCCCGGGACTGGCGCCGGAGAAGTGGCGCCGGATTCTCACGGAAGAGGGGTTCGATTCGCTGCTCTTCCCCACAGAGGGCGCGCATCGCCTCGGCCAGCAGATCATCGCGGCGGCGAGCAACGGCTGGACGCGGCAGCGCATCGTCAAACAGGCACCTGTGCAGCGCTCGGCGCGCGTCGAGACCGCACCCGCGCAACCCGCGGCCGCCACCGCGGCGTCTCGTCCGGCGAGCAATGTGCCGGCTTCATCGGGACGCACGGAGGCAGCGGTTGCGGATCACGTGCGGCAGGTCATCACCGAGCAACTCTCCGAGGCGCTCCGGATGAATGCCTCGATGATCCGCAGCGACGGACCCTTTGCCGACTACGGCGTCGACTCCATCATCGGCGTCAATCTCATCCGGTCGATCAACGAGGCGCTGCAGATCGAGCTCGAGACAATGAGTCTCTTCGAGTACAGCACCGTCGATCAACTGAGCGACTTCGTTCAGCAGAACTGGCAGCAGCAGATCGCCGCACGGCTCGCGCCGGCATCGATCGCCTCGGAACCGGCATTGGCGAGCCCGGCCGCGATCGTCCCCGCCGAGCCGCCCTCCATGACCATGGCCAATCGCTTCGTCACTAGCGCGTCTTTCGCCGCGGTGCAAGGCGAAGTGGTCCTGGATGAGGATGGAGGACCGGATGGCTTCAATGCCGGTCCCATCGCCATCATCGGCATGAGCGGACGTTTCGCCGAGTCGGAGACCCTGGACCTGTTCTGGGAAAACCTGGCGCAGGGGAGGCATCTGGTCAAAGAGGTCTCGCGTTGGCGTGCCTCCGACTGTGTGATGTCCGGGTCCGCGGGGCAGCCCTATTGTTCGCACGGCAGCTTCGTCGAGTCCGTCGATCAGTTCGATCCGGCCTTCTTCGGCATCTCGCCGGAGGAAGCCGTCTACATGGATCCGCAACAGCGCGTCTTCCTCGAGGAATCGTGGCGTGCGCTGGAGGATGCGGGGTACGGCGGCAAGGCTGCGCACGAGAAGCAATGCGGCGTCTATGTCGGAGTGGGCACATCGAATTACGCCGATCTGTTCGGAGACAATCCGCCGGCGCAGGCGTGGTGGGGCAACTCACAGTCCGTGGTCCCGGCGCGCATCGCATACCACCTCAATCTCCAGGGTCCGGCGATGGCGGTGGACACGGCCTGCTCGAGCACGCTCGTGGCCATGCATCTCGCGTGTCAGGGACTGTGGTCCGGTGAGACGGAGATGGCCCTGGCCGGCGGCGTGTACGTGCAGGCCACGTCCGGATTTCATCAGGTCGCCAACCGCGCGGGCATGCTGTCGCCCGAGGGCAAGTGCGCCAGCTTCGACGGCAAGGCCACCGGATTCGTTCCGGGCGAAGCGGTGGGTGTGATCGTGCTCAAGCGCCTGCGCGACGCCTTGAGAGACGGGGACCACATCCACGGTGTCATTGCAGGCACGGGAATCAATCAGGACGGAGCCTCGAACGGTCTCATCGCTCCCAGTGCCCGCGCGCAGGAGCGGTTGGAGCGCTCGGTCTATGACCGCTTCGACATTCATCCCGAGACCATCGACATGGTCGAGGCTCATGCCACGGCCACGATCATGGGCGACTCGATCGAGGCTCTCGCGATCGGCCGCGCGTTCCGCGAGTACACGGACCGCAAGCAATTCTGTGCGATCGGCTCGGTCAAGACCAACATCGGCCACGCGGGTAGTGCGGCCGGGATCGCGGCCGTGCTGAAGGTCCTGTTGTCGCTCAAGAACCGGCAGATCCCGCCGTCCCTGCACTTCGTGTCGCAGAACCCGGCCATCGACTTCGCCGCGAGCCCGTTCTACGTCAATACCGAGTTGAAAGCGTGGCCGGCGGCGGCCAGCCACAAACGGCGTGCGGCGATCAGCTCCTTCGGCTTCAGCGGTACCAATGCGCACTTGGTCCTTGAAGAGGCGCCCGCTCTCGAGCGCACACGCGACGACGCACCTGGCTATGTGGTCATGCTCTCGGCGCGGACGGCGGATCAGTTGCGCCAGCAGGTTCAGAATCTGCTCGCGTTCCTCAGACAGACGCCCGGCGTTTCGATGAACGACCTGAGCTACACGCTGTTCACAGGCCGGCTGCATCTCACGCACCGCGTGGCGTGTGCGGCTCGCAATCAGGAGGAATTGATCCGGCTCCTCGCTCAATGGATCGAGACCGGCGCTGCGAGTCAGGTCTATTCGGCCGAAATTCAGGACGGGAGAGTGCGGGAGCAGCCGACGATGAAGAAGCTCGGCAACTTCTGCATTCAGGAGTGCCGGACCGGAACGGACGCCGCCAACCATCTCGAGTATCTGGCGACGATCGCCGACCTCTATGTCCAGGGATATTCGCTGGATTACCGGACGCTGTTTGCGCCCGCGTCTCGGCGCATGCCGCTGCCAACGTATCCCTTTGCCAGAGAGCGTTATTGGATCGACTCCGCGGATGCCGCACAGCCGGTCGCCGGAGCTCACTCCCTGGCACTCCTCCAACCGGTGTCCATGCTGCATCCTCTGCTGCACGTCAACACCTCCAACCTCAGCCAGCAGAGCTATCGCACTGCGTTCAATGGCACGGAGCCCCTGTTGCGCGACCATCAGTACGCGAGCGAGGGGCGGGGCAAGGAAAAGATTCTGCCGGAGGTGGCCTATCTGGAGATGGTGCGCGCCGCGGTGGCGGACGCAGCGCCGATCGTTCAGGGATCGTCCGTGCTGGAACTGCGGGACATCGTCTGGGCGCATCCGATCGTGGTCGCCGGGCCGAAGCCGGTGGACGTTGCACTGGTGGCGATGGATGACGAGCAGGTCGCCTATGAGATCTCCAGTGTCGAGAACGGACAGCAGACGATTCACGGTCAGGGCCGTGCCGTTCTGTGTGCCCGGCCCGACGTGGCGCCGCTGCACCTGGAGTTGTTGCGGAAGCAGCTCACCCAAGGGAAGCTGGACCCGGGCAGTCTCTATTCGACCCTTGCGCGCATGGGTCTCGATGATGGTCCTGCCTTGCGGGCTTTGACGGAGATCGAGTTGGGCGACGGCCAGTTGCTTGCCAGGCTCGCCGTAGCGCCCACCGGCGACGAGCGAGGCGCGTATGGACTGGATCCGCACCTGATGATTGGTGTGGTTCAGGCGGCCATGGGGTTGGTGATCGCGCCGGCGGCAGTTCCCGGCCGGGTGCCTTCGTTGTCCGCGCTGGGCACGCTGCGCGTGCTCGCGCCACTGACCGCGGAAGTTTTCGCGCACGTGCGTCATTCGCAGAGCGCGCCGGCTGGCGGCGCGATCTCGCTCGACGCCGATCTGACCGACGCCGCGGGGAATGTGCTCGTGCAATTGCGCGGACTCTCCTTCCGCGTCGAGGCCGCCGAGCCGGAGCCGGTCGCGCAGCCTTTGTGGCGGTTCGAGGCCGTGCAGGATTCGGCGATGGTCGGCGCAGCGCAAATCGTGGCCTTGCCGGCCGACGAGAAGATGGAGCTGTTTCTGAAGCAGGAAACGGCGTTGCAACTGAAGAAACCCGTTGGCGAGGTTCCCATCAATCGCAGCTACTTCGACCTGGGACTGTCGTCGCTGGCCATCACGACGTTGCTTCAGCGAACGAACCGGCTCCTGGACGAGAACCTCTCGCCCAGCGCGCTCTTCGAGTATCGGGACATTCAGAGCTTGGCTGCGCATCTGGCTTCCTCGTATCCGGAGAAAGTCGACGCGATCGCCGCTTTGAGGCATGAGGGCAAGGCCAGCCCTGCAGAGTCGCGCATGGAAGTGCAGGCGCCGACGCTGGAGCCGCTGCCAAGAAGGAAGAGCTTCTCCGGCAGGCTCGGCGCGGCGTCGCCCGACGTACAGGGTGTCGCGGAGGCCAATGGCGACGAATTGCTGGAGAAAGTGTTGTGGCGGGCTCCTTCGGTCGATGACAGCTACGAGAAGGTCACGTTTTAGGAAGAGCCGCCCATGAACACGGCAATGCACTTCCTGAAGGAACTCGCGGGGCGTGGGGTCCGCCTCTCCGTCGAAGCAGGCCAACTGAGCTGCTATGCGCCCAAGGGAGCGCTGACGGACGAGCTCAAGGCCGGAATCGGCCGCCATCGGTCGGAGATCATGGCCCTCCTCGTGGATCTCGAGAAGCGATCGGAGTCGCGGGCCCCTCAGGCCCCGCTGGCCTATCCGCGGGAGTTCCCTCTGTCGGTAGGCGAGAAGGGGCTGTACCTGTTGCAGCAGCTCGAGCCCGGGATGAGCGCGTACAACGTCCCGTTCTGTTTCCGTTTCAATCTCGAGATCAACGCGAAGATGCTGGCCAAGGCTTGGGAACACGTGCTGGATCAGTACCCGATCCTCACGGCCCGGATCGTCGAGCAGGACGGCGTTCCCCAACACGTCCTGGACGATGCCTGCCGGACCGCGGTGCAGCGGCGTGAGATCGGCATTGCGGACGATCGTGAGCTGCTGGCGTTCCTCAAGGCGCAGGCCAAGGTACCGTTCAACCTGAGCACGGGGCCTTTGTCGCGGGTGGAGTTGTTCACGCAGAGAGACGGGCGCCCGATTCTCCTGGTCACGTTCCATCACATCATCATGGATGGCGCGTCCGGGTTGATTCTGCTCAAAACCTTCTTCACGTTCTATGAGCAATTGTGCTCGGGAAAGCCGGTCACGCTCTCGCAAGAGCTGCCCGGCTATCACGAGTTCGTGGCGTGGGAAGAGAACATGCTGGCCTCGGCAGAGGGTGCCGCGCATGCGAAGTACTGGCAGCAGCAACTCGACGGCGAACTGCCGGTTCTTCAATTGCTCCCGGATCTGCCTCGCGCGTCCTCGACGGCGGGCTTCGAGGGCAGGACCCTCATCGAGCCGCTGCCCGACGACCTGTTCCGCTGGGTCAACGACTATGGCAAGGCCAACGCCCTGCCGCCCGCAGTGATGTACGTGGGGCTGTTCCAGCTCCTGCTGCACCGGTACACGAATGAGAGAGACATCATCGTGGGCATGCCCGTGATGGGCCGCGTGTCGCAGACGTTCTCCGCGGACGTCGGCTACTTCGTCAATGTCGTGCCTCTCCGAACGCGCATTGAAGAGCACTTCACGCTGAGCGACTTCATGCGCAAGGTGCAGGGCGTCATGGTGGACGCGCTCTATCACTCGAGCTATCCGTTCCCGCTCATGCTCAGCAAGCTGCGCATCAAGCAGAACATCAAGAATCCGGTCTTTCAGGCCTCGTTCGTGATGCATCTGAGAATCCCCACCCTGCAGCACGGGACACTGACCGGAGAGGTACTCGACGTCTGGCAGGAAGGAGACTCCGAGCTGGGTCTGGAGATCTTCGAGTCGGATTCGGGAGCGACGGTCCACATCAAATACAACCCCGAGCTGTACGGGGACGCGGCCATTCGCCGATTCTGCGATCACTACTTCGCACTGCTGAGAGCGATCAGCAGAGACCCCGCCAGCCCGCTGCGCGACCACTCGATCCTCACCGAGGAGGAGGCGCATCGCCTGCTGGTCGCGTACAACGACACGAAGGCCGAGTATCCGAAGGACCGGTGCGTCCACGAGCTGTTCGCAGAGCAAGTATCGCTGCACGCCGGGGACACCGCGGTCGTCTGTGGTGAGGAGCGCCTGACCTTTGAACAGTTGTCTGCCCAGAGCCGGGACCTCGGGCTGTATCTACAGACGCTCGGCGTCACGCCCGACGGTCGGGTCGGACTGTGCATGGAGCGGTCGGCGGACCTGGTGGTGGCGGTGCTGGCCATTCTGCAGGCGGGCGGCGCCTACGTTCCGCTGGATCCTGCCTATCCCGACGACCGTCTCGCGTACATGCTCCAGGACAGTCAGGTCGCGGTCGTACTGACGCAGGACTCACTGCGCGACAGGATCACCGCGCTCGGCGGCCCGGACGTCCAGGTGCTCGCATTGGACGTGCAGCGGACCGAGATCGCTGATCGCGTGACTGCGCTCAAAGCACAGAACGCGCAGTTGCATGAGGTCGCGAAGCCCCATCACCTGGCTTACGTCATCTATACCTCGGGCTCCACCGGCAAACCCAAGGGCGTGATGGTGGAGCATCGCAGTGTGATCAACTACCTCACCTTCTGCCTCGAGAATTACTTCGCGCCCGAAGCCGGAGAGTGCGCGAGCTTTCTGCACTTCCCGCTGACCTTTGACGCTTCCATCACCTCGCTCTTTGCCCCACTGCTCGCCGGGAAGGCCGTCGATGCCAACCCGCAGGACAGCATCGAGACCATTGGAGGAGGCGAGTTCCTGAATCGCGGATACGACTTCATCAAGCTGACGCCCAGTCACTTGCTGCTGCTTCGCAGTAATGCGGATCGGATCCCGCCGGAGTATTTCGAGCAGCGCAACCTGATCATCGTGGGGGGCGAGGCGCTCACACACGATCATGTGGAGTTCCTCGGCCGCCCGAGCGATCGGATCGAGATCGTCAACGAGTACGGCCCGACCGAAGCCACCGTAGGTTGCACGATCTCGCGGTTCCCGGCCGGGAAATCGCGCCAAGCCTCTCACGAGTCGATCTCCAGCATCACCATCGGTACGCCGATCGCCAACACGCAGATCTACATCCTCGACGCGTACGGTCATCCGCAGCCGACGGGTGTGCCCGGTGAGCTCTACATCGCAGGCGACTGTCTGGCCCGCGGATATCTGAACCGTCCCGAGCTGACCGAGGAAAGGTTCGTCGCCAACCCGTTCGTGCCGGGCGCACGCATGTACAAGACGGGCGATCTGGCGCGCTGGCTGGAAGACGGAGGCATTCAGTACCTCGGCCGCATCGACTCGCAGGTCAAGGTCCGGGGCTTCCGCATTGAGATGGGCGAGATCGAGGCCGAGCTCAATCAACACGCCGGCATTCAGGACAGTGCCGTGATCGTGCGAGGCCAGGACGCCAACAAGCACCTCGTCGCCTTCTATCGCGCCACGGAGAGCACGCCGGGGAATTTGGCGGAGTTGCCCGGCGAAGAGCTCCGTGCGCATCTCGCCAGAACGCTGCCGGAGCACATGATTCCCGCCGCCTATGTGAGCATCGCCGCCATTCCCTTGAGCCCGAACGGCAAGGTCGATCGCGCGGCCCTGGGCCGGATCGACGCCACACTGACCACGAGTCAGGATCGCGTCGTTCCGCGCAATGCCACCGAACAGAAGCTCGCCGGGATCTGGGCCGAAGTGCTCAGTGTCGAGGCGGACAGAATCGGTGTTCACGACAGCTTCTTCGAGTTGGGCGGGCACTCCCTGCTGGCGACGCAACTGATCTCCAGGATCCGGCTCCAGTTCGGCGCCGAGCTGCCGCTCAATGCATTGTTCTCCGCCGGGACGGTGGCTCAACTGGCGCTCTTGATCGACAAGGCGGAAGAGAGTGTGATTCCGCGCATTGAGCCGGCGGACCGTTCCCAGTACGCGCAACTGCCATTGAGCTTCGCGCAGGAGCGCCTGTGGTTCATCCATCAGTTGGAGCCCGACAATCCCGGCTACAACGTTCCCGGCGCGGTCACCATCCGCGGGGAGCTGGAGATCGATCACCTGGATGAGGCGTTCAATCTCGTCATCGCGCGGCATGACAGCCTGCGCACGCTGTTCCCGAGCGAGAACGGCCTGGCCCATCAGCAGATCCTGGATCGCGTCGACTTCCGGATCGAGCGCATCGACCTCAGCGCTCTCGAGGACCAGAGCGATCGCGCCGAAGAGGCCCTGCGTCTCTGCCAGACCGACGCGGCGCGGCCGTTCGACTTAGCCACCGGACCGCTCATGCGCGGACAGGTGATCAAGCTCGCCGAGGATGAGCACATCCTCATGCTGAACATGCATCACATCATCAGCGATGGCTGGTCCATGGGCGTAATGATCAAAGAGCTCGCCGTGATCATGGACGCCATCCGCCAGGGTCGCCGTCCCGAGCTCCCCGCGCTGGCCATTCAGTATGCGGACTACGGCATCTGGCAGCGGCACTGGCTCGACGAGGGTGGAGTTCTCGCCAAGCAACTTGAATACTGGCAGCAGAAACTGACCGGCGCTCCGGACGGTCTGGAGCTGCCCACCGATCATCCTCGGCCGCTTGTTCAGAACGTGGCCGGTGCCTCTCATGCGTTCGCGTTGGATGCGGATTTGGCATCGCGGTTGGAGCGTCTGGCCGAGAAGACGGGGAGCACGCAGTTCATGATCCTGCTGGCCGCACTGAAGGTTCTTCTCTATCGCTATACAAGTCAGAACGACATCTGCATAGGAAGCCCCATCGCCAACCGCCAGTATGGCGAGACCGAGGGACTGGTGGGGATGTTCGTCAACACCCTGGCTCTGCGGAGTCAGGTCGAGGAAGACGACACTTTCGACGCGCTGCTGGCGAAGGTCAAGACGACTTGCCTGGAAGCATATGAGCACCAGGATGCCCCGTTCGAGAAGATCGTCGACGCGCTGCGCCTGCAGCGTAACCTGGCGGTCAGCCCGCTATTCCAGGTGATGATGGTGCTGCAGAACGTGGACCTCGGCGAGCCCGATCCGCGGATCGCGCGCTACCCGCTGGACAGCGGCATCAGCAAGTTCGACCTGACCTTCGAATTGACCCAGGAGCAAGGTGGTCTGTCCGGGACGATTCGTTACCGCACGGCATTGTTCGAGCAGGAGACGATCGAGCGCATGGTCGCGCACTACATCGCGATCTGCCGCGCCGTCACCGCCACGCCCAACGCTTCGATCGACACGCTCCACTTTCTCGACGCGGCCGAGAGAGATCGCCTGTTGGTGGAGCTCAATGGCGCGACATCGTCCGCAGTCCCCGGCAGACGCATCCATGAAGTGTTTGCCGAACAGGCGACCGCGCATCCGGAGCGGACCGCGGTCGTGTATGGCGAGCACGAGTTGAGCTATCGGGGACTGCAGGAGCGAAGCGCCGAGCTGGCAATGTACCTGCGAAGCCAGGGTATCGGCCCTGACGATCGCGTGGGTCTCTACACCACGCGCTCGGTGGAGATGGTCGTGGGCATGCTCGGGATCTGGCAGGCGGGCGGCGCCTATGTCCCGCTCGATCCCGACTATCCGGCCGAGCGGCTGCAGTACATGGTGGAGGATGCTGCGCCGTCGATCGTGCTCACGCTCGATGCACTGAAGGCGACGCTCCCGCGCACGGTCGCGACGCTGACCGCATTGGACGGCGATTGGGAGGCGATCCGCGAGGAAGGTCGCGCATACGGAGATGGCTCCCCCTCGGTGGGAACGCCTGATGATCTGGCGTATGTGATCTACACGTCGGGGTCCACAGGCTTGCCGAAGGGCGTGATGGTCCGGCACAGCGGGGTCGTCAATCTGTGGAGCGCACTGGAGACCGCGATCTACGCCGGCCACGACGACTGGCGGCGGGTAAGCGTCAATGCCTCCTTCTCGTTCGACTCCTCGGTCAAGCAATTCGTGCAATTGCTCGCGGGCCGTACTTTGATCCTCGTCCCGCAGGACGTGCGTTTGGACGCGGATGCGCTGCTGCGGTTCCTCGACCAGCAGAGGATCGATGTGTTCGACTGCACGCCCTCGCAGCTTGTGGCGCTTTTGCACAACGGCCTGTTCGACGGGACGCGCAACATCCCGAAAGCGTTCCTGATCGGCGGCGAGGCGATCGACGCAGAGACCTGGCGTTCGCTCGGCGAGCGCGACGATGCCGACTTCTTCAATGTCTATGGACCCGCCGAGTGTACGGTCGACGCGACGGTGGCCAGGATCACGAGAAACCAGGCGCCGCACATCGGAAGCCCTATTGAGAACGTGCGTGTCTACATCCTCGACCGGCAGGGCCAACCCGTTCCGACCGGCGTCGCCGGCGAGATCTGCATCGGGGGCGCGGGTGTGGGACGCGGGTATTGGAACCGTCCCGAGCTGACTGCGGAACGGTTCGTCGTCGATCCGTTTGACGGACGTCCCGAGGCACGCCTGTATAAGAGCGGAGACCTCGGGCGCTGGCGCGCAGACGGCGTGATCGAGTATGCCGGCCGCAACGATCAGCAGGTCAAGATCCGCGGACATCGCATCGAGCTGGGGGAGATCGAGGCGCATCTCACGGCGTATCAGGACGTGCGCGAGGCGGTCGTCATCGCGCGCGAAGACGAGCCCGGCGAGAAGCGTCTGGTCGCCTACCTGACCGCGACGGGCGAGGCGCCGGGCGCGGAAACATTGCGCGCGCATCTCCTGGAGCGTCTGCCCCAGTACATGGTGCCGGTCGCGTTCGTGGAGCTCGAAGCGCTGCCGTTGACGCCCAACAAGAAGATCGACCGTCGCGCTCTCCCCAAACCCGACGCTCAGGCGTTCGTGACCCGGGAGTACGAGGCGCCCCTGGGACCTGTTGAAGTGTCTCTCGCGGAGATTTGGCAGGAACTGCTCCGAGCGGAGCGCGTGGGCCGTCGGGACAACTTCTTCGAGCTGGGCGGCCATTCACTACTGGCCACTCAGTTGATCTCGAAGATCCGCGTCCGGCTCGAAATCGATCTTCCGCTGCGGGCCCTCTTCGAGCGTCCCAGTCTGGCGGAACTGGCCCAGGCCGTTTCGGACGCGGAGCAGAACCGGATCCCTCCGATCCGGCCCGTCGACCGTGAGCGATTCGAGCGGCTTCCGCTGAGCTTCGCGCAGGAACGGCTCTGGTTCATCAACCAGCTCGAGCCGGACAACGCCGGCTACAACGTCCCTGGAGCAGTTCTTCTCAAGGGAGCGCTGGACCTCGACCGGATGGAGCGAGCCTTCAATGTGCTCATCGCGAGGCACGAGAACCTGCGCACTCTGTTCCCCAGTCACGAAGGGTTCCCACATCAGCAGGTCCTCGACGCATTGGACTTTCAACTCACGCGCGTGGATCTCAGCGGCTCGTCTCCGGATGCCGAAGAGCGCGAGCGGCGTGCGAAAGAGCTCTGTCAGACCGACGCTGTGGCGCCGTTCGATCTGGCCAAGGGTCCGCTCCTCCGCGGCACAGTGATCAAGCTCGCGGAGGACGAGCACCTGCTCATGCTCAACATGCACCACATCATCAGCGATGGGTGGTCCATGAGCATCCTGATCCGGGAACTGGCCGCGATCATGGACGCATTGAGCGCCGATCGGGAGCCGGTGCTACCGGCGCTGCCGATTCAGTACGCCGATTACAGCGTCTGGCAGCGGGGCTGGCTCGAGGAAGGGGGCGTTCTCGGGAAGCAGCTCGACTACTGGCAGCAGAAACTGCGCGGCGTGCCCGACCATCTGGATCTGGCCACGGACTATCCCCGGCCGCACCTGCAGAGCTACGCAGGAGCCACGCACGCGTTCACCCTCGACGCTCAATTGACGTCCCGGCTCGCGAACCTGGCGGAACGTCAGGGCGGGACTTTGTACATGGTGCTGCTGGCCGCCCTCAAAGCGCTGCTCCAGCGCTATACAGGGCAGGAAGACATCTGCATCGGCAGCCCGATCGCCAATCGCCAGTACGGTGAGACCGAGGGGCTGATCGGGATGTTCGTCAACACGCTGGCGATGCGGAGTCACGTGAGGAGCGACGACTCGTTTGCGGCGCTGTTCGCGCAGGTGAAGGCCACGTGCGTGGAGGCCTACGATCATCAGGACGCCCCCTTCGAGAAGGTCGTGGAGGTGGTGGGGCCGCAGCGCAATCTGGCGATGAGCCCGCTCTTCCAGATCATGATGGTGCTGCAGAACGCCGAGACACGCGCGGCCTGGGACCCAAGGATCCGGGTCTATCCGCTGCACACCGGCGTCAGCAAGTTCGACCTCACTCTGTTCTTCAACGAGACCGCGGACGGACTGGCCGGGTCGATCGAGTACGCCACCGCGCTGTTCAAGCCGGAGACGATCGCGCGGATGGTCACGCACTTCAAGGCCTTGTGCCAGGCCATTGTGGCCACGCCGTCGGCGAAGCTGCGCGAGCTGAATCTCCTGGGCGATGCCGAACGGCACGCGGTGCTCGTGGAGTACAACGACACGCAGGCCGACTACCCGGCCGATGCATGCCTGCATGACCTCTTCGCGGAGCAGGTTGCGCGCGACGGCGACCGCGTTGCGGTGACCTGCCGCGGCCACCAACTGACCTATCGGCAACTCTATGACAGGAGTCGCGATCTCGCGCTCGACCTGCAGTCGCAGGGCGTCGGACCGGATCGGCTTGTGGGTGTCTGCATGGACCGGTCACTGGACATGATGGTGGCTCTGCTCGGCGTACTGCAGGCAGGCGGCGCGTATGTGCCGCTCGATCCCGCCTATCCCGAGGAGCGGCTGGCGTACATGTTGCGCGACAGTGATGTCGCCATCGTGCTCACACAACAGAGTCTGCGCGAGAAGCTGACCGGACTGATGCCGGCGGGCGCACACCTGATCGCACTGGACGCACTGTGGCCGGAGATCCAGGAGCGGGTCGCGCGACTGAAGAGCGACAACGTGACGCTGCGCCAGGACGTCACTCCGCAGAATCTCGCGTATGTGATCTACACGTCCGGTTCGACCGGCAATCCCAAGGGCGTGGCGATCGAGCATCACAGTCCCGTGACGCTCGTGCATTGGGCGCGCGACGTCTACAGCCCCGAGGAGCTGGCCGGTGTACTGGCGGCCACCTCGATCTGTTTCGATCTGTCCATCTACGAGATCTTCCTTACGCTGGCAAGCGGCGGGACGGTCATTCTCGTGCCGAATGTCCTGGGCCTGCTCGAGCTCGCGAACCCCGAGGTCGTCACGCTGATCAACACCGTTCCCTCGGCGATGGAGGAATTGGTGCGGCTCGGCGCGATTCCGAGCTCGGTCCGAACGGTCAATCTCGCGGGGGAGCCTCTCTCTCCGCGTCTTGTGGACAAGGTCTACGAGAGCAGCACGGTCGGCAAGGTCTACGACCTCTATGGGCCGTCGGAAGACACGACGTACTCGACGTACATCCTGCGGGCGAAGAATGCTCCGCAGTCCATCGGCCGGCCGATCGCGAATACCGAGGTCTACATCCTCGATCCCTCCAATCAGCTTCAGCCGATCGGCGTGCCCGGGGAGTTGCACATCGCCGGCGACGGGCTCGCGCGCGGCTACCTGCACCGGCCGGATCTGACGGACGAGAAATTCGTCCCGAATCCGTTCCGGCCGGGGACGCGTATGTACCGGACGGGCGACCGGGCCCGCTGGCTGGACGACGGCACCCTTCAGTACATGGGCCGCATCGACACGCAGGTCAAGATCCGCGGTTTCCGGATCGAGCTGGGCGAGATCGAAGCGCGTCTGAACCAGCATCCGGAAGTTCAGGAGAGTGTTGCGATCGCACAGGGGTCGGAGGGGAACCGGCAGCTCGTCGCGTTCTACCGGGCCAAAGACAGCCGTGTTGACGCCCTCGTGGAGCTGGCGCCAGACGAGCTTCGCGCGTTTCTGCTGAAGACGCTGCCCGACTACATGGTTCCGGCTGCGTTCGTGAGTCTGGCTGAGATTCCGCTGCAGCCCAATGGCAAGATCAACCGGCGTGCGCTCGCACAGTGGGACGTGAGTCTGGCCGCGCGCAAAGAGTACGTCGCTCCCCGCAATGCCACGGAGCGAGAGCTCGTCGAGATCTGGGCTCAGGTCTTGAACGTACCGGCGGAGAAGATCGGCGTCTTCGACGACTTCTTCGAGCGCGGCGGACACTCGCTCACCGCGGTGCAACTGATGGCGAAGATCAACAAGAGCTTCGACCGTCTGCTCCCGCTGGCCGTGCTGTTCACGGTGCCGAATGTTGCCGCGCTGGCGGGCCTCATCGCGGGGCACATGGAGGCCTCCACGCAGATCCTGGTGCCCATCCGGACTCAGGGTGACGCGCGGCCGGTCTTCGCCGTCCCGGGAGTTGGTGGAAACGTATTGTCCCTGAGACCGCTCAGCCGTTCGTTGGGAGAGGGCACCCCTCTCTATGCACTGCAAGCGGTCGGACTCGACGGCAAGACGCTGCCTCACGACAGCGTGGAGCAGACCGCTCGCGCCAACGTGACGGTCATGAAGACCGTGCAACCGAGCGGTCCTTATGAGCTGATCGGCCACTCTTACGGGGGCGTGGTCGCGTTCGAGATGGCCAGGATTCTCCTCGAGCAAGGCGACGAGATCGCCTCGCTCGTGCTGCTCGACTCCATCGCCCCCTCGGTCATGCAGCGCCGTGTGGAGCTCGATGAAGCCTCACAGTTGTTCGACGCGTGCATGGCGGTTGCGCAGCTCTATGAGGCGGACCTGAAGGTCGACTTGGGGAGGCTGAGGCAGTCCTCCGGCGAGGAGCGCCTGCAGTATGTCGTGGACCAGATGAACCTCTGCGGCATGGAGAGCAACCGCGAACAGTTCGGCTCATTCTTCGCGGTCTATAGCGCGAATGTTCGCAACTATCAGGAATACCGGGCCGCGACGCTTCCCCGCGAGTTTGACGTCGCGCTGTACCGCGCCACGCAGGGACATCCGGACGGAGCAGGTCTGCCCCGCGACTTCGGCTGGGAGTCGCTGTTCCCGAACCGGATTCGCATTCACGACGTGGACGCGGACCATTACTCCATCCTCGAGCACGTCAACCTTCAGCCGGCCGAGGCGGTGACTTCAGATGGATGACCGGCGTTTCGATGTTCGCACGATCTCCCGGGGGACTCACCACAGAGACACAGAGGCACAGAGGACTCACAGCGCGGGCTGCGCCCGACGAGCCAACGCAACATTCGCCTGTCATCCTGAGCGGGTGGCGGGTGGGTGCGAAGGATCCCCTGCCGACGGAGCGAGTGTCGTGCATCGGCAGGGGATCCTTCGCACCCCATCCCACCACCCGCTCAGGATGACAGGGGGGGGCGCGCCGCACGAGATTTACCTCTGTGTCTCTGTGCCTCTGTGGTGAACCGTCCCCCTACACTTGCAAACACCAACAAAACCAGCAACGACCAGGCAACTCGGAGGAACCTCAATGCTCACTAGAGAGCGGACCGGCACCATTTTCAAACTGGCGTTTCCCGTCAGTATCGCGCTCAGTTCGACACTGGTGATGTCGCTCATCGACCTGGCTATGGTCGGTTCGCTGGGCAATCACGCCATCGCCGCGGTGGGGTTGTCGGTGTTCAGCAACACGCTGGCCCTTGCTTTCGTCATGGGCCTTTCGCCCGCGATTCAAGGGCTCGTGGCCCGCAGGAAGGGAGAGGGCTCGACGGAGAAGAAATGCCTCCCGCTCAACGGCGGGCTGCTCATGGCCTTGATCGTCGGTATCCCGCTCACCGCGATCTGCTATGCAGCAACGCCCTGGTTGTTCACGCTCATCTCCTCGGACCCGGAAGTGACGAGGATCGGTGTGCCCTTCCTCCGGACCCTCTACCTGGGCATCGTGGCGGTGGGGATGAACGTGGCCTTCAAGGGCCACTGGTACGGCATGGAACGGCCGAACGTGTACATGTTGATCGTGCTGTTCATGAATGTCCTGAACATCCTCGGCAACTTCGCGCTGATCTTCGGTCGCTTCGGCGCGCCCGCCCTCGGGGCCACAGGCGCCGCACTCAGCACTGTGATCTCGCTATGGGTGGGCGTCCTCATCAACTTTGCCCTCAGTACCGCCCTCTTCCGGCGGGACGGATTTCTCAGTGCCAGGCCCGCGGGATCCCTCTTGCTGCGGATCTTCAAGATCGGTCTGCCGGCGACTGTGCAGGAGTTCTTCTATACGGCCGGCTACATCGTCTTCCTCTGGCTGATCGGACAGGTCGGCACCGTGGAACTGGCGGCCGCGAACGTGCTCGTGCGCATCATGATGGTCCTGCTCATCCTGGCCATCTCCCTCGGCGCGGCCTCGGCCACGCTGGTCTCCAGAACCGTGGGCCAGGGTGATCCGGCAGGTGCCGCGCAATGGGGATGGGACGCCGGCAAGCTGGGAGTCATCGGGATCACGCTGCTGGGTCTGCCCCTGCTCATCTTCCCCTCGCGCTTCCTGGCCATCTTCCTCCGGGACCCGCACGCGATCGCCATCGCCATCATTCCCCTTCAGATCGTCGCAGCCACGGCAGGCCTGGGAAGTCTCATCTACATCTTCGCGCACACGCTCTATAGCGTCGGCGACGGCAACCGCGTGGTGTTGATCTCGTTCACCACACAATGGCTCTTTTTTCTTCCCGCCGTGTGGTTCGTCGGGCCGTACCTGAACTATGGCCTGCTTCAGATCTGGCTCGTCCAGATGGTCTACGGCCTGATTGCCACCGTGCTCATCACGTCGATCTGGGCGGACGGGAAGTGGAAGAAGATCAAGATCTGAGCAGATGAATCGGCCTGTCCTCAGCCTGTCATCCTGAGCGGGCGGTGGAGTGGGCGCGAAGGATCCCCTGCCTACGGAGCGAGTGTCGTGCATCGGCAGGGATCCTTCGCACCCACCCGCCACCCGCTCAGGATGACAGGGGTTGTTAGCGCCTCGCGAAGAATTGCGAGGCTGGTAGTGCAGAGCACGGAGAGTTCTCCGGGAGGTTGGATTGCGGATGACCGGTGAGCCAGAGTTCGATGCGATTGTGATTGGGTCCGGCCCGGCCGGGGCCACGGTCGCGCGCGAACTGAGCAAGAGAGGGCAGAGAGTCCTCGTGTTGGAGCGGGGGAGCGACGGGCCCCTCGGCGAGAGTCTGGTCACGACCGCGAAGCTCATGAGCGTCGTGCGTGTGAACGAGAACCTCGTCACGCCGCGGGCCTTCGCGACCGGAGGGACGACCGCGGTGTATTTCGCGGTGGCTGATCTGCCGCCGTTGGACACGTTTCTGTCGCTGGGAGTGGACCTCTCGCGAGAGCTCGAGGAAGCACAACGAGAGTTGCCGCTGTCGATTCTCCCGGATGAGCTCATTGGGGCGCAGGCCCAGCGCGTGCGCCAGAGCGCCATGGAACTGGGGTACACGTGGAGGAAGAGCACGATGCTCGTCGACCTCTCCAAGTGTGCCAATGGCTACGCTTATGAAGCGAAATGGAATGCACGGAGCTATCTCCAGGAGGCGATCGGTCACGGCGCGACGCTGATCACCCGCGCGCGAGTGATGAAGATCCTCATTGAGAACGGCCAGGCCGTCGGCGTCGAGTATCGGCTCAGGATCAAGAAGAAGGAGTTCGAGGTCCGGCAGGCCTTCGGGACGAAGATCGTACTCGCGGCTGGCGGCGCAGCTTCGCCGATCCTTCTTCGGGAAAGCGGATTGAAGAACGTCGCCAATGGCGGCTTCTATTGTCATCCGGGCTTCGCAGTCTTCGGCCTGGTGCCGGGCCTCAAGGCCGGCGACAACTTCGTGGGCAGTATGGGAATGGACGTCGAGGACGGGGTCGGCATCGGCGACGCGAATCTTGCCAAGACCCGGTTTCGGACGTTCATGATCGCCAATCGCCGTTTCATCCGTGCGTTTTCCCATGCGAGAAGCATCGGCGTGGGTGTGATGGTCAAGGAAGGGCTGGGCGGCGAGCTCACCGAGGACGGCCGCTACTACAAGCAGTTGGAGCGGGAAGACCTCGCAAAGCTGGAGAAGGGGGCGGAGATCGCCCGTCGCATCATCGGGCAGGCCGGTGGAAAGCACATCTTCAGCTCGCGTCCCGTGGCGGGACACATTGGCGGCACACTGAAGTTCGGCGAGCACATCGACGGAAATCTGCAGACGGAGATTCGCAACCTGTACGTCTGCGACGGCTCGGTGATTCCGGATCGGGCCAAGGTCTCTCCGACGCTGACCTTGATCTGCCTCGCCAAGTATTTAGCGAATCGGCTGGCTCCGGCGCACTGAGTGGATGCGCTGCCGGAGGCCGGCCAGGAAGAACAACACAATCACATGGAAGAGTTTGAGGAGGCTTGAATGACGAGAGAGACGACAGCGAAACCGAGAAGTTTTCTGAGAAAAGTGGCCCGGGTCCTGGGGATCCTGATTCTGCTCGTGATCGTGGGTCTCGCCGTGGCCCATTTCGCCTGGAAGTACTCCGGGTCGAACGAGTGGGTGAAGGTGAGCGACAAAGAAGGGATTCAGGTCTACACACTGAAAGAACCCGGCTCCACTTTGAAGGACTTCAAAGCCGTGACCCGCGTCAAGACCACGCTGAACCGTGCCGCGGCGGCAATGCTGTCGACCGAGACCGCGGATTGCGCGGAGTGGGCTCCCAGTTGCCGCAGCGAGAAAGAGATCCAGCCCTGGAACCCGAAAGAGATGACGTACGTGCATCTCTATCGGATGAACTATCCGAAACCATTCATGCCCCGCGAGTTCCTGCTGAAGGCGAAGGTCTCGCAGAATCCGGCGAACAAGGCCCTCCTGGTCGAGTTCATCGCGCTCCCGGATGCCCTTCCGAAGAACGACTGCTGCTTCCGTCTGGAGGAGCTGCACAACCGCTGGCAGTTCACGCCCGTCGGGAACGGCGAGGTGGAAGTGGAGCTTCGCACGGACATGGATCAGGGCATCCCCTACTTCATGATCAACAACAAGACCCCCTTCTTCCTCCACAAGATGTTCAAGCCACTCCAGAAGTGGTACGACAAGGACAAGTGGGAAACCGCGCGCTACGAAGGAATCGTCGAGCCGTAGGTTCTTCGCACAACGAATCTGCAGTGTCGTGTCGTCACAAGGAACGGATCCTGTGGAGCGGTGGGCTTTAGCCCTCCGCGCTCTCGCGAAACACATCCCTCTGCCGTCTCGGCCTGGACGAAGCACTCGGCTCGCGACAGGACAGTCCCGAGAGCCGCACGCGACATGGCGCACTCGTCGCGAGCGCCCGGAGGGCTAAAGCCCACCGCTCCACAACCAACCACCTCGGAAACCCCGCGTTGAAAACCATGTCTTCCACAGAACACACCTCCGATAGAGAGCTGTCTCGGCCGGCGGCGGCGATGGACATCGCCGTCGTCGGGATGGCCTGCCGATTTCCCGGCGCCCGTGACTACGACGAGTACTGGCGAAACATCGTCGCGCGGAAGAACTGCATCCGCGAAGTGCCCGCGGACCGGTGGGACTGGAGACGCTACTATGGCGATCCGCGCCAGGAGCCGAACAAGACCACGGTGAAGTGGGGCGGCTTCATCGACGACATCGACAAATTTGATCCGCTGTTCTTCGGCATCGCCCCGAGCGAGGCCGCGTTCATCGATCCGCAGCACCGCCTGTTTCTCGAAACGGCGTGGCACGCGGTCGAGGATGCCGGATACAGCATCGGCAGCCTGTCCGGAAAGAAGATCGGCGTCTATGCGGGGGTGTCGAAGAACGACTACAGCGAGTTGATGCGCGAGAGTCGCCAGGACATCACGCCCTACATCTCCACGGGCACGGTCCACTCCATCCTCGTCAACCGGGTGTCGTTTCTGTTCAACCTCCGCGGGCGGAGTGAGGCCGTGGATACGGCCTGCTCCAGCAGTCTGGTGGCCCTGCACAATGCCATCCGGGACATCGCCGGTGGCGAATGCGAAGCCGCCATTGTCGGGGGTGTGAATGCGCTGATCACGCCGACGATGTTCATCTCGCACACAAAGTCCGGAATGCTGTCGCCGGACGGCCAGTGCAAGACCTTCAGTGCCGGCGCCAACGGGTATGTGCGCAGCGAGGGCGTGGGCGTGGTGTTCATCAAGACCTTGCGGCAGGCGCTGCTCGACGGCGATCACATCCATGCCGTGATCAAGAGCTCCGCCATCAACCACGGCGGTCGCGCCAACTTCCTGACTTCGCCCACCACGGAGGCCCAGGCCGCCGTCGTGAAGGAGGCGCTGCGAAGAGCCTCCATCGATCCAAGGTCCATCGATTACATCGAGGCACACGGCACGGGGACTCCTCTAGGTGATCCCATTGAGATCAACGGACTCAAGAGGGCCTTCGCCGAATTGATGCCGGAGCTCGCGCAGACGCAAGGAGCGGCACCGCACTGCGCACTGAGCGCCGTCAAGACGAACGTCGGACACCTGGAGAGCGCCTCGGGAATGGCAGGCATGATCAAGGTGATCATGGCCATGAAGCACCGGCAGATCCCTTCCATCCGAAACTTCGATCGTCTCAATCCCTATATCGAGCTGGACGACAGTCCGTTCTACATCGCCACGGAGACTCTCCCGTGGAAGAACGGAGACCATCCCCGAAGGGCCGGCATCAGCTCCTTCGGTATGGGCGGAGTGAACGCGCACGTCGTGCTGGAGGAAGCTCCGGCGCGAGCACCCGACGCCGTCGCGACGCCCGAGCGGTGCGTCGTTCCACTGTCGGCAAGAAAGGGCCGGCTCAAGGCCTATGCCGAGGTCCTGCTGGAGAATCTGAAGGAGCGGGGTGCGGCGGAAGCTCCCGGCCTTCGCGATGTCGCCTATACCTTGCAGTCCGGCCGGGACGTGTTCGAGGAGCGCCTGGCCATCGTGGCCACGTCGATCGAGGAGCTCACAGGACGACTCGAGGCATTTGTCGCGCAAGGCACGAACGACGGCGTGTACACATCGGATTCGCGGGCGGAAGGCGAGGCCGGGCCACAATCCGGTGATGATCCGGCCGGCCTGGCCACGCGATGGGTGCGAGGCGCCAAGGTGGATTGGGCCGGAACTGCGGGCCCCGGTTCGCCGAGGCGCGTGCCGCTCCCGACGTATCCGTTCGCGAGAAGGCGATGCTGGTTCACGGATGTGACCTCGAAAGATCCGGTTGCCCCGGAAGCCGAGGCAGACGCACCCCGGCGCGAGGCGAGCGGCAGTGCCAGGACCTTGCGGCCTGCGGACTTCTTCATCAAAGACCACGTAGTGCAGGGCAATCCAATGCTCCCCGCGGTCGCGCATCTCGAGCTCGCCCGCGCGGCCGCCGCTGCCCGGCCCGGCGAATCTCGGCACATTCGACGTCTGAAAGACGTCTACTGGCTCACTCCGGTCGTGGTGGAAGGCCGGGACGTCGAGGTCGAGCTGGCCTTGACGCCTCAGAGTGAGGGGATCAAGTTCGAAGTCCGCCAGAACCAGACGGTCCACAGCCAAGGCATCATGGCCGACCTTCCCGGCGGCACGGTGGATGTCCGTCGCGTGGACATCGCCGCCATCCGGTCGCGGTGTCGCACGGGATTGGGCAAGGCCGAGCTCTATCCCTTGCTCCGGGAACACGGACTCGCGTACGGCCCCAGTTTTCAGGTCATTGAGAGATACGTACACAACGACCGCGAGATTCTCGCGGAACTGAGACTTCCGGAAGAGCAGCACGCGGACGCCGGGCAGTTCGTCCTCCATCCCAGCATCATGGACGGCGTCTTTCAGGCGATCACCGCGCTCAGCCTGCTCGGCAATCTCCGCCAGAAGGTGCAATACATCCCCTTCCACCTGGAAGCCGCGGAGATCGTCCATCCGACGCGCGAGCGTTGTGTCGTTTACGCCAGCTTCAGCGACCCGTCCGTCCGTGAAGTGGCGACGGCGACGTTCAATGCCAGCCTGCTGGGCGAGGATGGCCACGTCCTCGTGGGCATCAAGAACCTTCAGAAGCGGCCTATTGCGCGGAGGCCGGCACCTCTCCTCGAGCCTGGAGCACAGAGCACACTGTACTACCGGCCAGTGTGGCGCGAACGCCAGACGGAGAATGGTCCGAGCCAAACCGCCGGCCCGTTGATCCTCTTCGCTCCCGACAAGACAGCATTGGAGCCGTTCGCGAGGCACTGGCCAGCGGCGAGAATCGTGCTCGTGCTGCCGGGCGACAGTCATCGCCGGCTGGAAGAGAACGTTCATCAGATCGATCCCCGCGAGTCCGCGGGCTATGTCCGGCTCTTGCAGCAACTCCATGCGGAGGGCGTTCTCCCGTCGCACGTCGTTCATGCGTGGAGTTTCGGAACCGGCGTGGTTCGCGATCCGCGCGAGGCGATCGAGGCGTCGGTGTCCAGCGTGCTGCGCTTCACGCAGGCTGCGTTCCAGGTGCGATCCCGCGAGAACGTCCGGCTCGTGTATGCGTACGGTACGCAAGAGCCCGCGCCATCCATTCATTCCATGGTGGCGGGCTTTGCAAGAACGCTGAGCTATGAGAATCCGAAGTTCGGCTACCTGACCCTGGGGCTCGATTCGGTCTCGATGGAGGACGTCGCGGCGGCTGCGTGCAAGGAGCTGCGCGCGGTTCCGAGCACGAATCCGATGCGGGAGGTCCTCTATCGCGAGGGCCGCCGGCATGAACGCGGTGTCGTCGCCGAGGACGCTCCGGACCGGCGCCCCGATGTCGAGGCCGCATCGCTGATCCGGCGCGGAGGTGTCTATCTCCTCTCCGGAGGAGCCGGCGGACTGGGCTCCGTGCTCTCCCGGTATCTCGCGGAGAAGTATGGCGCCACGCTTCTGTGGTTGGGACGTTCCGCACGGACGCCGGCCATTGACGAGAGGATTGCCCGGATCGAGCAGGCGGGGGGACGTTGTGAGTATTACAGCGCGGACATTGCGGACCGCGACGCCCTCGCTCGAGTCCTGTCGCAGATCAAGTCGGTTCACGGTCAGATTCACGGCGTGATTCATGCCGCCGCAGTGATCGACGACGCGTTCATCCTGCGCAAGCAGCACGAGTCGTTCGCGAGGGTCGTTGAGCCCAAGGTGCTCGGCGCGATTCATCTGGACGAGCTCACGCAATCAGAGGCACTGGACTTCTTCCTGGTCTTCTCTTCCATTGCCGCGCTGATGCCGAACCAGGGACAGTGCGACTATGCGGCGGCGAACAGTTTCCTCGACAGTTTCGCGGAAGCGCGCAATCACGCCGCGGCTGCCGGGCTGCGATCGGGCGTCAGTCTGTCTTTGAACTGGCCACTGTGGGCCGAGGGTGGCATCCGCGTGACCGAGGCCGAGGAGCGCCACCTGGCCAAGGCGTTTGGCATGAAGCCTCTGGCCACGGCCGAGGGGCTGAAGATCTTCGAACGTTCGTTGGCGCTCGCGGTAGAGCGCACGCCCGAGCTCCATCAGCTCATGGCCATCGGCGGGGACCGGGAAAAGATCGAGAAATGCCTCGGCGTGGAAACGCTCGCGCTGGCCGCAATGAGACCCGCTGGCCCCGAGGCCTCCGGGCCGCATTTCACGAAAGACATCAAATCCATCTTCGCCGGCCGTCTGGGCGTGAGGCCGGAGAGCATCGACGGCGCGCGCACGATTGGAGAGTTGGGCGTCGACTCGTCGTCGCTGATCGGCGTCATCCAGGACATCAACGAGCACTTCGACGCGAACCTCAAGCCCACGCTGCTCTTCGACATCAATACCGTAGACAAGCTCTCGGCATACTTGCAGAACGTGGGCAAGGGCAAAAAGGCAGCCGCGGTCCCTCGGGGCCACGACGTGCCGCGGTGGAACCGCTCGCTCATCGACGTCCAGGAGTCCGATCCCGCCGGACGGCTGTTCCGCCGGACGTTCCGTACCTCCGAGTTCTATCTGCGCGACCACGTCGTGGACGGTCAGTTCAACATGCCCGGCGCCTGCTACGTCGAGATGGCGCGTCAGGCGGGCGAGCTGGCCTTTGGGCAGCATTCCGTGAAAAGGCTGCTGCACAACTACTGGGCCAGGCCGCTGTCGTCGCCGGTGGAAGACTTCACCGCACACGTGCAGATCACCTCGAAGCAGAACCACTACGCTTACGAGATCTTCAGCATCGGCGCCGGTGGGGAACGGCACCTGCACGCAATGGGACAGATCGGGCAGGACGATTTTCCGAAACAAGGGGAGACCGTCATCGATGCCGCGGCCGTGATTGCGCGCTGTGATGAGACCCAGAATCCGCGGCGAGTCTACGAACAGATCCACGGCGAGGGGTTGCATGTCGGCCCCACGTTCCAGCCGATGAAGGAGATCTTCCTCAATGACGAGGAGGCTCTTGGTGTGTTCGAGCTGCCGGACGAGATTCGCTCGACGAGCGAGGACTACGTGCTGCATCCTGCACTGCTCACCGGCGCCTTCCAGACGGCGTTGATCAGCAACCGGCGCAATGCCGGAAACAACCGGCGCTACATCCCGATCGGCATGGACGAGCTGGAGGTGCTGGCGCCGATTCCCGCGGAGTGCCTTGTCTATTGCCGCCCTCGTGCTGGCAATGCGCGCAATGACGAGATGCGGAAGTTCGATCTCGACATCTGCCGGCCCGATGGTGGGGTCGTCGTGCGGCTGGGTGGGTTCTCCATTCGGGCGCTCAAAGAAGTGACCGTGCCGGCGGAGCCGCGAGTGCAGGCTCCCGTGGAGGCGCCGCGAGCCTCGGCTCGCAATGCCATATTGAGCGCAGTGCGTGAGCTCATCAAGAACAAGCTGGCCGGACCGATCGGCCTCGACGCCGTTGAGATCGACGAAGCAGTGGAGTTCGACCGCTATGGCGTGACTTCCATCATGGTCGTGGAGCTCAATCAGACCTTCGAGGACCTGCTGGGACCGATTCCGAAGACGCTGTTCTTCGAGTATCGCAACATCAACGAACTGGCGGAGTACTTCGTCGAGAACCACGGAGAGGTCCTCCAGCGACTCCTCGGAGAGACCTCGCAGCCTGCACCACCCGCGGTGGTGTCCCCCGCGCCCGCGCCCGTAGCCGTGCGCGAGGACGAAGCCGGCGAGGTCCACGCGTTTCTCCGGGCGCTGATCGCGCGGCCAATCGGGCTGCCCGCGGAGGAGATTGACGATCGCACGGGATTCGATCAATACGGCGTCAACTCCGTCATGGTGGTCGAGCTCAATGAGCTGTTCGAGCGGATCTTCGGCCCGCTCTCCAAGACGTTGTTCTTCGAATATCGGAGCATTGAGGAGCTCGCGGACTATTTCCGTGAGAACCATCGCGAGGCCCTGCTAGCGGCGCTGCCGCCTCAGCAGGAGGCCCGCAATGAACCGGACGGCGAGTCGCAACAGGTGAATCGTGACGCCGCGGAGGTGCCGGTCGGTGTGAGCGAGGAACGGAGGGTCGCGAGTTCCGGCGTCCAGGATCTCCAAGGGATTGCGATCGTCAGCGCGGCTGGACGCTTTCCGGGCGCACGCAACCTCGCCGAGTTCTGGGATGTGTTGAAGGAAGGCCGCGACTGCATTACCGAGATTCCGCCGGGCCGGTTCAACTACGGCCGCTACTATGACGAGGATCCGGCGCGGAACGGCATCTACGGCAAGTGGGGCGGCTTCATGGACGACGTCGACCGATTCGATCCGTCGTTCTTCAATATCTCGCCCCGCGAAGCCGAGCTGATCGATCCTCAGGAGCGGCTGCTCCTGGAAGTCGTCTGGGAGATGTTGGAGCATGCCGGCTATACGAGGCAGCGGCTCCAGCAACGTTCCGAGGGACGGGTGGGTGTGTTTGTGGGCGCCCTCTGGCAGCCCTATGAGAGCGCCGGAGTGGAAGAGACGGTGGCCGGCAACCCCATCGGGCCGAGCAGTCTGCTCTACAGCATCGCCAATCGGATCTCCTACTTCCTGGATCTGACCGGTCCGAGCATGGCCATCGACACGGCGTGCTCGTCGTCCATGACCGCGTTGCATCTGGCCTGTCAGAGCATCCGTAGCGGCGAGAGCCGGTCCGCGATCGTGGCCGGCGTGAATCTGTCGCTCACCGTGAGCAAGTATCTGTTCCTGTCGCGGTATCGCTTTCTCTCCACGGACGGGCGTTGCCGCAGCTACGGTGCCGGCGGCGACGGCTATGTGCCGGGTGAGGGTGTCTGCGCATTGATGCTCAAGCCTTTGGCCGACGCGATCGCCGACTCCGATACGATTCTGGCCGTCATCAAGGGCTCGGCCCTCAATCACGGCGGCCGCACCAACGGATATACGGTGCCCAATCCCAAGGCGCAGGGCAACGTCATTGCGCAGGCGCTGGAGCAGTCGGGCGTCGACCCCCGCACCATCAGCTACATCGAGGGTCATGGAACCGGCACCTCCCTCGGCGATCCGATCGAGATCGCAGGCTTGGAGAAGGCCCTGAAACTCTCCCGGGACGGAGAGAGCTTCTGCGCGATCGGCTCCGTCAAGTCCAACATTGGCCATCTGGAGGCCGCGGCCGGCGTCGCATCCGTGATCAAGGTGCTCCTACAGATGCAGCACGGACAACTGGCGCCGTCACTGCACTCGGAGCAACTGAATCCCAACATCGACTTCGTCAAGAGTCCGTTTCGCGTGCAGCGCGAGCTCGCGGAATGGACGCGCCGGGAGCTCGTGACCGGCGGCAAGAAGGTGCGCGTCCGGCGCATTGCCGGCATCAGCTCCTTCGGCGCCGGCGGCTCGAATGCTCACGTGATCCTCGAGGAGTATGACGGGCCGGCCGCTCCGGTCGTGCGAACGAATGGACCGGCGCTCTGTGTGTTCTCGGCGCGGACGGAGGAGCGGCTGATCGCGTTGGTCGAGCAGTTCGCGAGCTTCCTGCGCGATCCGTCAACCGGCGACCCGCATCCGACCGCGCACACGCTGCAGTTGGGACGCGAGGCCATGCGCGAACGATTCGCGGTCGTCGCCGGAACCATCGCCGAACTGCGCGAAGCTCTGGCGGATTTCCTGGCGAAGAGGCCTTTGCCGCAGACCAGCGTCCGCGGTCGCGCGGTCACCGGCAGGGGCGCGGCCGGGCTCGAGAGACCTGCTCCCGAAACGATTGAGCAATGGCGGAAATCAGGAGATCTCGTGCGCATTGCGCAAGCGTGGGTGCAGGGCGCGGAGATCGACTGGTCTGCGTTCTATGGCGGCCGCGATCATCGATTCCTGCCACTCCCGACCTATCCCTTCGCGAAAGAGCGTTATTGGATCGACGGGCAGCCGGTGGCGCCAATCGCCGCGAGCGTAACGTTGCCTGCCTCTGCGAAGGCGCGGTTGCACCCGTTGCTGCACCGCAATGCGTCCGATCTCAGCGGGCAGCGCTTCGTGTCGACGTTCACGGGGGAGGAGTTCTTCCTCGAGGATCATCAGGTCTACACGGACGCGCAAACGGTCCTGCGCGTGCTGCCCGGCGTCGCGTATTTGGAGATGGCTCGGGCGGCGATCGAGCAGGCCGTGCCCTCGCCTCCGGAAGCCTCGGTTCTCGAACTGCGCAATGTCGTCTGGACCCAACCCATCGTCGTGACGGCGAACAAGGACGTGAGCATTGCGATCTCGACCGCAAACGACGGTAGCATCGACTACCGAATCTACAGCGGGGACGGTGCAAGCGAACTCGTTCATTGTCAGGGCCGCGCCGCGTGGAGCCGCGAGGCGGCGCCGTCCGCGCTCGACCTCGAGCGGCTCGCGGACGAGATGGCGCATGCCACGTTGGAGCAGAAGGTCGTCTACGGTTCGTTCGGCCGCAAGGGTCTGGTCCTCGGGCCGTCGTTTCAACCCATCAATGAGATCCATCTCGGCGACCGCCAGTTGCTCTCGTATCTGCGGTTGCCGCATTCCGTGCAGCGACGCTCGGAAGAGTTCGTCCTCCACCCGAGCATGATGGACGGTGCCCTCCAGGGCAGCCTGGGACTGATCGACGGCTGGTTCGAAGGTTCCGGCCGGCCGCGCATGCCGTTCGCGCTCGAGTCCCTGCGCGTATTTGCGCCGTGTACGCAGGAGATGGTTGCGTGGATGCGCCACGCGCCAGGCAGCGAGCCGGACGATCAAGTGGTCAAGCTGGATGTGGATCTCTGCGATGCGCGCGGTCGTGTGTGTGTGCGCATGAGGGGGTTTGCGTCGCGCGTGCTCAAAGCGCCATCGCCTGAGGCAGTGGGCATGGGCAAGGCGGTCGATGCGGAGCCGGTGACGAAGTCCGCACTGGTGACGCTGGCGCCGGCGTGGGAAGCGCTCAAGCCGGAAGCGGGTGCGATAAGGCCCGCGTCCGGCGAGCGCGTGGTGGTGATCGGCGGGGACGAAGCACTGTTGCACGGATTGTGGGAGCAGTGCGGGGCCGCGGAGGTCGTGAAGGTCGATGGGCGCGCGACCGTCGAGCAGCTTGCAGACAAGCTGCGCGGGGACTCGCGAATCGACCACATCGTCTGGATTCTTCCGGCGGCAAAGGAACGGAGTGAACCCAGCGACAGTTTCATTGAAGATCAGGAAGAGGGCGTCTTGCTTGGCTTCCGCCTGATCAAGGCCTTGCTCCGGGAGGGCTATGGAGCCGCGGAGCTCGGATGGACCGTCGTCACGACCGCGACGCAGCGTGTCGGAGGCCGGCGCGACGAGATCGTGGACGCCACTCATGGCAGCGTCGCAGGTCTGCTGGGATCGCTGGCCAAGGAGCATTCGAACTGGAAGCTGCGGCTCGTCGATGTCGGCCGCGGCGCATTGCCCTGGGGCGAGTTGCTGCGCCTGGGATCCGATGCGCGGGGCGACGGTTGGGCGCACCGGGACGGGCAGTGGTACCGGCGAAGCCTCGTGCCGTGCGACTTGGGCGAGAGCAGTGGGACCGCGTCCGGATACCGCCGCGGTGGGGTCTATGTCGTCATCGGCGGTGCGGGTGGCGTCGGAGAAGTGTGGAGCGAGTCGCTGATCCGCGATTACGACGCACGCATTGTGTGGATCGGACGCCGCCCGAAAGACTCGGCGATCGAGAGAAAGCTGGAGCGCTTGGCGGCCCGAGGTGTGGCCCCGCTTTATGTCGCGGCGGACGCCCGCAATCGCGAAGAGCTCGAGCAGGCCTATCAGGAGATCCAGCGACACCACGGACAGATTCATGGCGTCGTGCATTCGGCGATCGTGCTGTCGGACAAGAGTGTCGCGAACATGGACGAAGACCAGTTCCGCGCGGCGCTCTCCACCAAAGTCGACGTGGCCGTGCGGGTGGCCCAGGTGTTCGGCCGCGAGCCTCTGGACTTCATCCTCTACTTCTCGTCACTACAGAGCGATCTCAAGGCGCCGGGACAGAGCAACTACGCGGCCGGGTGCACGTTCACGGACGCATTTGCGGAGTGGCAGGCCGCGACCGCCGGATATTCGGTAAAGGTCATGAACTGGGGGTATTGGGGAAACATCGGGATCGTGGCGGGAACCGAGTATCAGGAGCGGATGGCGCGGATGGGCTGGGGATCGATCGCACCTGAGGAAGGGATGGCGGGTCTCGAGCGTCTCTTGCGTGGACCTCTGGATCGGGCGGGCATGCTCAGCACTCACGGAACGGAAGCTCTGCGCGTCCTGGGAGTGGAAGCCGGCGAAACGATTCGAGCCGCACTGGCGCAGGTGCCACCGGTGACGGCCCGCCTGTCGGCCTCGGTCGAAGCAGAAGCCGCGGACGAACTGCGGACGTGGGAGACGCAACGGCGCGAACTGGATCGCGTGCTGGCCGGAATGCTCCGGGCTCTCCTCTTCAGTATGGCCTCGCCCGGCAATGCTCCCGAGGGGTGGAGTGAGGAGGATTGGAAGACCAAGACAGGGATCGCAGGTGACTATGACCGCTGGCTCCACGAGAGCCTGCGCATCGTGCACGGCCGCGATGACCTCGCGGAAGCGGACGGGCAGGCACTGTGGAGTGAATGGGAGCGGGAGAAGTTCCGTTGGGCGGAGCAAGGTGCGGGGATCAGCGCGCACGTGCAGCTCGTGGAAGCGACCCTGCGGAGCCTGCCGGCGATCCTTCGCGGCGAGAAGCGCGCCACGGACGTGATGTTCCCTGGCTCCTCACTGGGGCTCGTGGAAGGCGTGTACAAGAACAATCACGTCTCCGACTACTTCAATGAGGCCATGGCGGATGTGGTTTGCCGGTATGTGGAAGAGCGGAGGCGCGAGGCTGGTCCGCGGCCGGAAGGTCTGTCCCTGCGATTGCTCGAGCTCGGCGCGGGAACGGGAGGCAGCACTCAGACCATCCTGCGAAGACTCGATGCCTATCGCCAGGAAGTGGCCGAGTATCGCTATACCGACGTCTCCAAAGTGTTCCTGGTTCACGGCGAGCAGGCCTATGGAGCGTCGCGCGACTATCTCCAATACGCCGTCCTGGATGTGGAGCGTGGGCTCGAAGAGCAGGGTATGGAGCACGGCGCCTATGACGTGGTCCTTGCGGCCAATGTGCTGCACGCCACCAAGCGGCTTCGCGAGACGCTGCGAAATGCGAAGGCGGCATTGAAGCAAAACGGAATTCTGATCCTGAATGAGATCTCCGAGAAGAGTGTCTTTCACCACCTCACGTTCGGGCTGCTGTCCGGTTGGTGGGCCTACGAAGACGATCCGCTGCGCATGGATGGCAACCCTGGGCTGACTCCCGACTCGTGGAAACGGGTCCTGGAGGAGGAAGGGTTCCGTCATGTATTCGCGCCCGCGCGACAGGCGCATGGGTTGGGCCAGCAGGTCATCGTCGCCGAGAGCGACGGTGTCATCCGCCAGAGGATCGCGACCTCGAGTAAGAAACGCATCGCTGTCACACCCGCTCCCGTCATTGAGGCGCCTGTGCCCGCGCCGCCGACCCCCGAGGTGAGGGCCGTGAGTGTGCAGGGTGCGGAACTGCACGCGAAGGTCGAGTCGTGGGTGGTGGACGCGATCGGTGTGCTTCTGAAAGTCAAACGTGAAGACGTCGATCCCGATGCGGAGCTGAGCGAGCTCGGCTTCGACTCGATCAGCCTGACCGGCCTCGCCAATCATGTGAACCGAGGACAGGCACTGGAGCTGATGCCGACGATCTTCTTCGAGCATCCCACGGTGCGTGCGTTTTCGCGGTTCCTCGTAGAACGACACGGGGAGAAGCTGGCGAGGGCGTTCAGCGTCGACACGCATGAAGCCTCGGTCACCGCTGCCGTTACGACCGCGGCGGCACCGCGGCCCACGCCGGCCGGTGCCGAACTACAGATGAAGATCGAGTCGTTCGTGGTGGACGCGATCGGCGCGGTCTTGAAAGTCCGGCGAGAAGACGTCGACCTCGACGCGGAGCTCAGCGAGCTCGGGTTCGACTCGATCAGCCTGACCGGCCTCGCCAATCATGTGAACCGGGCCCAGGGTCTGGAGCTGATGCCGACGATCTTCTTCGAGCATCCGACTGTGCGGGCGTTCTCCCGCCACCTGGTGGAGAAGCACGGCGAGCGTCTCGCGCCGAGCTTCATGACTCCCGCAAGCGCGGTCCCGCCCGCGACACCCGTCGCGGACGTACCGCGACGCACGCAGGAATCACGTCCGGTCATTGCAGCGAACGACACGCCGGCCGAAGCGGAGCCGATCGCCATCATCGGCATGAGCGGACGCTTACCAGGTGCCGAAGACCTGGAGCAGTTCTGGGAAAATCTGAAGGCTGGAAGAGAGAGCATCGTGGAGGTCCCGCGCGAGCGTTGGGATTGGCGTGCATTGGACGGTGCCCAGAGTGAGAACGGCTCTCCCAGCGGTGTGAAGTGGGGAGCGTTCATTGATGGTGTGGACGAGTTCGATCCCTTGTTCTTCGGAATCTCGCCGCGCGAGGCGGAGCTCATCGACCCGCAGCACCGCCTGACCATGATGTACGGGTGGAAGGCGTTTGAGGACGCGGGATACGGGCCGAAGCAATTGTGGGGAAGCCGGACGGGCATCTTCATCGGCACGGCCAATACGGGCTACGGCGAACTGCTGCTCACGCAGGCCGGGACCGGAATCGAGGGCTATACCGCGACGGGCCTGGTCCCTTCCGTCGGTCCGAATCGGCTCAGCTATCTATTGAACCTGCACGGGCCGAGTGAACCGATCGAAACGGCCTGCTCGAGCTCTCTGGTGGCCGTCCACCGCGCAGTGCGGGCGATCGCGGCCGGGGACTGCGAGATGGCGCTGGTGGGTGGAGTGAATACGCTGTTCCCCACCCTGCACATCAGCTTCAACAAGGCTGGAATGCTCAGTCCCGACGGAAAGTGCAAGACGTTCTCCAGTCGCGCGGACGGTTATGCGCGTGGGGAAGGGGTGGGAATGGCGGTGCTGAAGAAACTCAGTGCCGCCGAGCGCGATGGCGATCACATCTACGCGGTGATCCGCGGCAGCGCCGAGAATCACGGAGGCCGCGCGCAGTCGCTGACCGCTCCCAATCCGCAGGCACAGGCGGAGCTGATCAAGGACGCATACCGGCGCGCGGGTGTGAGTCCGCGCAGTCTCAGCTACATCGAGGCGCACGGCACGGGAACGCCGTTGGGAGACCCGGTGGAGATCAACGGCCTCAAGAGCGCTTTCGAGGGTCTCTATGCCGAGACGGGCGAGGCCGTGCAGACGGGCTACTGTGGGCTCGGGTCGGTGAAGACCAACATCGGGCACCTGGAGCTGGCGGCAGGGATCGCGGGTCTGCTCAAGATCCTGCTGCAACTGAAGCACAAGACGCTCGTCGGCGTTCTGCATTGTGAAGAGGTCAACCCTTACATCCGGCTGGAGGACAGTCCTTTCTACATTGTGAGAGAGAACCAGCCGTGGGCACGGCTGGCGGATGAGCAGGGTGGAGAGTGGCCGCGCCGCGCCGGTGTGAGCTCGTTCGGATTCGGCGGCGTCAACGCGCACGTGCTCATTGAGGAGTACGAAGGAGGCGCCGCGAAGCGGGTGCGGGATGCGGGCCCGACACGGGACGGCGCCATGATCGTGTTGTCGGCCAGGACCGCGGACCGTCTGAAAGCGCAGGCCGCGCAATTGCGGCAGTGGCTCGCGCGGCGGGAGGGGAGTGACGACGATCTGAATGGTCTGGCCTATACGCTCCAGGTGGGCCGCGAGGCGATGGATCATCGCGTGGCCATGACGGCGGCATCGATGAGCGAGCTGGAAGCGAAGCTGGACGCCTTCCTCGAGGAGAAGAGCGCAATCGAAGGGCTGTACCGCGGCGAAGTGACGCGGAACAACGAGACCCTGGCGGTCTTCCGCGGCGATGAGGAACTGCGCGAAGCCGTCGCCAAATGGCTGGCACGCGGAAAATGGTCGAAGGTCCTGGAGCTGTGGGTCAAGGGCCTGGAGATCGAATGGGAGCAGATGTACGGCGAAGTGAAGCCCGGCCGGCTGAGCCTGCCCACGTATCCCTTTGCCCGGGAGCGCTGCTGGATCGACGCGTCCGCGAGTGGCCGCGTGGCGGTCAAAAGCGCGTCGGCTGCGGTGCTGCATCCTCTGCTGCACCACAACACCTCGGATCTCAGCGAGCAGTGTTATCGCTCGACCTTCACCGGCGAGGAGTTCTTCCTGACCGACCATCAGGTGCTCGCCGGTTCGCAAGTGCAGAAAGTGCTCCCTGGCGCGGCCTACCTGGAGATGGCCCGGGCCGCGATCACACAGGCCTCGCCGGGCCGGGAATCGAGCATTCTCGAACTGCGCGACACGATCTGGCTGAAACCGGTCATCGTCGGCGAGGCGCAGCAGGTCGTCATCAATCTGTCGGCGGAAGACGATGGCTCGATCCTTTACGAGATCCACAGCGGCGAGGGATCGCAGGAGTCGGTCCACTGTCAGGGTCGCGGCCTGTTCGTGCGTTCGGCGAGCGTCGCCCAGCGCGACGTGGCGCGGCTCCTGAGCGAAATGACACGGGGCCGCATGGAGACCTCCGAGCTCTATGCGATGCTCACGGGGATGGGTCTGCATTATGGACCGGCGCACCAGGGCGTCACGGCCATCGACTTCGGCGATGGGCAACTCCTCGCGCATCTGCGACTCCCTTCCGGCGTTTTGCAGTCCCGGCACGACTACGTTCTCCATCCCAGTGTGATGGACAGCGCTCTGCAGGCCTCATTGGGACTGATCATCGACATGCGCCACCCGCCCGGCAAGCCGTCGGTGCCGTTCGCGCTGGACTCGATTCGCATCCTGTCGGCCTGCACGGAAGAGATGGTGGCCTGGGTGCGTCACTCCGCGGAGCGCGCACCGGGCGACAAGACCATCAAGGTGAACATTGACCTCTGCGATCAGCAGGGGAACGTCTGTGTCGAGATGCGGGGACTCACCTCACGAGTTCTCGACAACGTGAAGCCGGCGGCCGGCAGTCATCGTATTCCCATCGCCGCCAGTCGCGCGGGGTTCGACGACGCCTTCTACCAAAGCCTCATCGCGGACGTCGTCAATCGCACGGTCTCGGCCGACGAGGCCGCCGAGTTGGAGTAGCCAGGAACCTCGCTGTCCGAGGGCGAGGGGGCCGGTGCAGCCTCCGATGAGTTTGCAGTTTGCAACGTGAAGTCGCATCTGTTCGCTTCTTCAATGACGGGACTGTTCCGCGCTCGCTGAGAGGTTGTGCAGAGATCAAGCGCTCCAGTCCTGTCATCCTGAGCGGGTGGCGGGTGGGTGCGAAGGATCTCGTCCAGTGAACAACGAGCATGCAGGTACGAGGACTGTGGTCTTCTCTTATCTGCACGGACATCGTTTACCGCAGGGGATCCTTCGCACTCACCCGCCACCCGCTCAGGATGACAGGGAGGAAAGCCGGGGATTGCACACTGCGATGACAGACGCACACGAACTTTCCGACCACCAGCAGTTCCAATCGCCTCGAGGCGAATCGAGATCCTCGCCGCTCGAAATGACGGCGCCACGGGTGGTATCCAGATGAAACAACAGCTCAGGCAGATTTACGACGACTTGTCCAACGGCAGGCTCTCCCAGCAGGAGGCCTTGGAGAAGATCAAGGCTCTCAAGACCCGGGAGCAGGGGAAGGCCGCGGATGTCCTCCTGGTGACGCCGGTCTGGGAAGAGGGTGGAGCAGCAGCCGGACAAGGCCCTGAGTACGGCGAGCACCACGTCGTCTTGTGCGAGCTTCCATCGATCAGCGTCGAGGCGCTGCTGTCCGCTTTGCCGGACAGTCGTTGCCTGTCGCTGCACAGCACGGAAGGCGATGTTGCGCGGCGCTATAGCGACCATGCACAGGCGCTACTCGAGCGCATCCAGGAGATTCTTCAGAACAGGGCTCACGGGAAAGCGCTCGTTCAATGCGTAGTCGGTGACGATCAGGAGCAGATCCTGTTCGCGGGTCTGTCTTCATTGCTGCTAACGGCGACGAAGGAGGATCCTCGGATCGTCGGCCAACTCATCGTCGTGCCGTCCGGCGTGACGGCCGAGGAGCTGGGTGTGCGTTTGGCGGCAGAGAAGCGCCGGCAACCTGACTCGCGGATTCGTTACTCTCATGGCGGCCGGCAGATCCTGCGTTGGCAGGAGATTCCCACGCCGCCGGAGCCCGCTCCGATCGCGTTCCAGGATTCGGGCGTCTACCTGATTACAGGAGGATTCGGCGGCCTCGGTGTCCTCTTCGCGAAGGAGCTTCTCGAGCGGACCCAATCCGCCAAAGTGATCTTGACCGGCCGCTCCGTATTGAGCGCCGAAAAGCAGGCGCGCTCACGGGCATTGGGGCCGTATGAGGGGCGATGGAGCTACCGGCAAGTCGAGCTGGGCGATCTCGCGCAGGTCACGCAACTCGTCGAAGGTGTCAAAGCCGAGCACGGATCGCTGACCGGCATCCTCCATTGTGCGGGGATGGTTGCGGACAGTCTCATCGTGAGGAAGTCCGCGGGTGAGCTCCGCGAGGTGCTCGCGCCGAAGGTGGGCGGCACGCTTCACCTGGATCACGCCAGTCGCGACCTCGAACTGGACTTCTTTGTCCTGTTCTCGTCCGTCGTGGGCGCGTTGGGGAACGTCGGCCAAGCAGACTACGCGGCCGCCAATGGGTTCATGGACCAGTTCGCGGCCTTCCGCAATGGCCAGGTGATCGCGGGACAACGGCACGGCCGCACGCGTTCGATCAACTGGCCGCTTTGGCAGGATGGCGGGATGGACGCCGACGCCGGAAGCTGGGAGCTCTTGCGGGAAAGCACGGGCATGTTGCCGATGCAGACGGCCGCAGGTCTGGACGCGTTCCATCGAATCGTGGCAGGCTCCCACGATCAGGTCCTCGTCGCGGAAGGGGACCTCGCGCACTTGCGTCGTGCCCTGATCGAAGGACTGCCGACGCAGCCGGAAGGCGCAAAGCCTTCACTCGCGGAGCCGGAGTCGGGCTCAGCCCCGATGGACGCGGATACGCTCCTGGAAAAGACCGAGGAGTATCTGCGCAGACAGTGCTCGGAGCTGTTGAAACTGCCGTTTCAGGCCATCGATCCGCAGGCCGCATTGGAGAAGTACGGGATCGACTCGATCCTGGCGATGAAACTGACGAATCATTTGGAGAAGACGTTCGGCTCTTTGTCGAAGGCGCTGTTCTTCGAGTATCAGACCATCCGCGAGCTCAGCGGATACTTCGTGCAATCGCATCCTGCCCGTCTGGCGGCGCTATTTCCCAGCACGAATCAAGCCGGCAAGGGGTCTCAAGCGACGATCAGTGAGTCGTCGCAGGCATCCCGGGACTCGCGAATGGCGCGCCGCCGCCTGGGCCGTCCTGTCAGTGAGGCGCCACGAGTGTTGGAGACCGAGCCCATCGCCATCATCGGATTGAGTGGCCGCTATCCGGAGGCAGTGGACCTCGACGCGTATTGGCGGAACCTGCGGGACGGCAAGGACTGCATCGTCGAAGTGCCAAAAGACCGCTGGGACTGGCGGGAGTATTTCAGCGACGACCGCACGGAGAGTGGCCGGCATTACAGCAAGTGGGGCGGCTTCATCGCCGGGATGGACCAATTCGACCCGCTGTTCTTCGGCATCTCGCCGAAGGAGGCCCGGCAGATCGATCCCCAGGAGCGCCTGTTTCTCCAGCACGCGTGGATGGCGATGGAGGACGCGGGCTACACGCGCGCCGGCCTGCAGGTTCCCTGTGAGGACGACCTGCCGGGACAGGCGGGCGTGTATGCCGGCGTGATGTACACCGAATATCAGTTGCTCGGTGCGGAAGCCGCGGCGCGCGGGAAGAACCTGGGCGTGGCCAGCAGCGGCGCCAGCATTGCGAACCGCGTGTCGTACGCGCTGAACCTGCACGGTCCGAGCATCACGCTGGACACGATGTGCTCGTCCTCGCTGACGGCCATTCACTTTGCGTGTCTGGACCTGAAGCTGGGACGAACGACCCTGGCCATTGCCGGCGGTGTCAACGTCAGCATCCATCCGAACAAATACCTCGTGCTCAGCGCGGGGCAGTTCATCTCCAGCGACGGCCATTGTCAGAGCTTCGGCGAGGGTGGGGATGGCTACATCCCCGGCGAGGGCGTGGGCGTGGTGGTCTTGAAGCGCCTGTCCGATGCCGAGCGGGACGGCGACCACATCTACGGCGTCATCCGTGGCAGCGCGCTCAATCACGGCGGCAAGACCAACGGATACACGGTCCCGAATCCGCAGGCGCAGGCCACGGCCATCAGCCGGGCACTGGCCGAAGCGCGCATCGACGCGCGGCAGGTCAGCTACATCGAAGCGCACGGCACGGGCACAAAACTGGGCGACCCCATCGAGATCGCGGCTCTCAACAGGGCCTTTCAGCGCAATACGACCGAGACCGGGTTCTGTCTGATTGGTTCGGCGAAATCGAACATCGGCCATTGTGAGTCGGCCGCGGGAATCGCGGGCCTGACGAAGGTTCTGCTGCAGATGCAGCACCAGCAGATCGTTCCTTCTCTGCACTCTGCGCAGCTCAATCCGCATATTGATTTCACCGCGAGCCCCTTCGTGGTCAATCAGACGTTGCGGCCCTGGGAACAGCCCCTGATCGAGGGCCGGCCCGCGCCGCGCATCGCCGGGATCTCCTCGTTCGGCGCCGGCGGATCCAACGCGCACATGGTCGTCGAGGAGTATCCTGTCGCTCCTCACCGGCCCATGACCGCGGGTCCGGTCGTGATCCTGCTCTCGGCGAGAATCCCGGAGCAGCTCGAACAGAAGGCGCGTCAGTTGCTGGACTTTGTGCTCGCCAGGCGAAGTTCAGTCGACCTGGCGTCGTTGGCCTACACACTCCAGGTGGGCCGCGAAGCGATGGAAGAGCGTCTCGCCTTCGTCGTCAGCACGCTCGATGAGCTGGTGGAGAAACTCCAGGATCACCTGGCGGGCGGGCACAGTATCGAGGATGTGTATCAAGGGCAGGTCAAGCGCAATCGCGAGACGTTGGCCGTCTTCACCGCGGACGCCGATCTGCAGCAGACCGTCGAGAAGTGGATCGCCAATCGGAAGCTTTCCAAGCTGGCCGACCTCTGGGTGAAGGGTCTGGAGCTCGATTGGAGCAAGCTCCACGGAGACGCGCGGCCGCGTCGCATGAGTCTGCCCACGTATCCCTTCGCCGAGGAGCGTTACTGGGTGGAACTGCCCGCGGCGCGCGTGCTTGCGACGCAGCGACCCGCGGCCGTGGCGGCGGTTCTTCACCCGCTGCTGCACGCGAATGCCTCCGATCTCCATCAACAGAGTTACCGCTCGACGTTCCATGGAGACGAGTCCGCACTCCGGATGCAGAACGGACAGCGCGTGCTCCCCACGGCGGCGTACCTGGAGATGGCGCGCGCGGCGGTCGTCAATGCCGCCACTCTCGCATCGGACGCGACGGTGGAACTGCGCGACGTCGTCTGGGCCGAGCCGGTCGAGGTGGCCGGTGAGAAGCGGGTGGACATCGCGCTCTTCGCCAGCGAGGCGAACCGCATCGACTTCGAGATCTTCAGCGGTGAAGGCCACGAAGAAGTCATCCATTGTCAGGGACGCGCGCTTTGGAGTCAGGAGCCGGCGCCGGCCAGGATCGATCTCGCGCAGCTTGAAGCGCGCCGCAACGGTCAAGTGGTGACGCGACTGCGACTGCCGCGAGGCGTTGAGAATTCGGCGCGGCAGTACGTGCTTCACCCCAGTTTGCTCGACAGCGCACTGGCGGCTTGCGTCGCGCTGTTCGAAGGCACCACGTCGCGGCTGCCTTTCGCGGTGGACTCACTGCGCATTGTGGCGCCTTGCGGCGTGGAGATGGTCGCATGGGCGCGTTTCGCTGCCGGCAGTGTGGCGAAGGACGCGGTCGTGAAGTTGGATCTCGACCTCTGTGATGAGCACGGAAACGTGGCCGTGCAGATGCGAGGGATCTCGTGGCAGACAGCCTCGCCGGAGACGGTCGAGATCACGGAGCCCGTCGCTCCCTCGCGTGCGATCTCCGCGATCGAGATTCCCGCCGTAACGCCGGTCAGGAGAGAGATTGTCATCGCTCCGCCGATTCGGGAGGTCGTGCGACCGGTGGAGCGCAAGAGTCCGGTCGCGGTGTCGCTGTCGGCGCCGGGGTCTCTGGCCGCGGCAAGCGGACGGTTCCCGGACTCCTCCGCGCGCGTATTGCGAGCCCCCATTGCACTCTCCAATGCTGCATTAGGTGCGACGGGAGCCTCGACCACGGCGCCGTCCGATCCTGGGCTGCGGATGTACGACGAAGGCAACGGCGTCCATTCGATTCACATCGCCGCGACGTCTGACGCAATCGGTGGTCTGCTCGCGGCACTCCGCAGAGTGCAGGAAGAAGCCACGCTCAAGGTCCTTGTGTTGGACGGCCTCGAGCACTGTTTCGCGCAAGCCGGCCGCTCGGGTTGCAACGAGGCCGTAGAGCGGAAGGTCTTTGAAGCCATTGTGGGCTTCCCCTTCCCGGTCATTGCCTCTCTGTCAGCGGACACGATCGGTGCGGCATTCATGGCGGCTGCACTGTGCGACTTCATGGTGTGCAGCGAGACGGCGACCTATGGCTATACCGACGTCGCGAGTCAACTTCATCCGACTGCATCCGAAACCGCTCTATTGAGCGAGCGTCTCGGCTTTGCTCGCGCGGAGCACCTCCTGTTCACCGCGACGGCGATGACCGGCGCGGAGTTACGCGCGAGCGGTTGGGCGAGCCCGATCGTTCCTGCAGACCAGGTCACGACGTCTTCCATGGAGCTCGCGGCCACACTGGCCGCGAAGTCCAAAGACGCACTCCGTCTCCTCAAGCAGCATCTGACCCGCAGTCTCACTGGACTGGTGAAGGAGTTGACCTCGGTCCCCGCCGAGCCCTCGGGCGATCGTTCCGACGCGGTGACGGGAGCGATCGCGTCTCCGTCGGAGCACATTCATCTGGATACGCCGACGGATCGGGTGCTGGTCATTGAGTGGGGAAGCGCCGCTCATCAGGCCGGTTTGAAGGACCTGGCAGCGGACCTCCGCTACCTCATGGACGCGGTCCGCGACGGCGGGTATTACAAGGCCATCGTGCTCGCCGGACATGACGCCGAGTTCTTGGCGGGCGCCGAGACCGTCTCCGACGAAGTGCTGGTCGAGTTTCAGCAGATACTGTTGGACTCCGCGATCCCGGTCGTCGTTGCGCTGGTGGGAAATGCCGGCCCCGAGGCCTGGCTCATCGCGCAGCACTCCGACGCCTGTGTCTACAATCGGCAGGGCGCCTACTCATCAGCGGGTGCGGGTCTCTCGGCCGCCGCAGTCTTTGCGCAACGCCTCGGTAATGAGGCAGCCCGCGAAGTCCTGCTCACCGGTGCCGGCTACTCCGGGACGGAACTGGGCCAGCGCATCGGGACGCTCGTTGTGGTCGAGCACGCTCACGTGCTCCCCGAGGCGATCCGGATCGCGGCCTCCTGGGCCGCACTTCCGCGGACAACGCTGGCCGCATGGAAGAAGCAGTCCGCGGAGCGCCTGCGAAACGCGATTCGGAATCGGGTGGCCACGGTCGCGACGGCACCGCTCGCGGATGCGAATCGGGGAGTGGATTCGGAGCCCGTGTCGATCGCACTGCGCTCGAACGTGGTCAGCGCGGTTGCGCATCCCGAAGGCATCGTGATTGTGAGGATGGAGGATCGCGAATCCAAGAACATGTTCTCGGAGGCCTTCATAGAGGGCGTCACGGAGGCCTTTGCGCACATTGCGCAGAATTCGGCCTGCAAAGTCGTGATTCTCACCGGCTACGACCGCTACTTCGCGTCGGGCGGCACGGAAGAGGCGCTGCTGGCGATCCAGCAGGGCACGCTCAAGTTCACGGACGCGAAGGTCTTCCAACTGCCACTCGACTGCAGCCTGCCGGTCATTGCAGCAATGCAGGGTCACGGAATCGGAGCGGGATGGGCTCTGGGCATGTTTGCCGACGTGATCCTCATTAGTGAAGAGAGCCGGTATGTGAGCCCGTATATGAATTACGGATTCACCCCCGGCGCGGGCGCGACGTACATCCTGCCGGAGACGATCGGTCCCGAGCTCGCGCGCGAGAGCCTGATGACGGCGCAGCCCTATATGGGCCGCGAGTTGAAGGACCGCGGTCTTCGATTGCACGTGATGCCGCGCGCGGATGTTCAGCCAGCGGCGATGGCGATGGCCAGGCAGATCGCGCAAGCGCCGCGTCAGCACTTGATCGACCTCAAGCAGCGGCTCACGCAGCACATCCATGAGCCGTTGGAAGAAACTTACCGCCTCGAACTGGCCATGCACGACCAGACCTTCGTCGGGCATTCGGGCGCGCTGGCACAGATCCAGACCAACTTCCAGCGGCCGAGCGTGGCGGCGGCGCCGACGGTGACGGCCCCCGCGGTGACGGCCCCCGCAGTCGCGGCTCCAGTGGTTTCGGCGTCGGGTCTCTCCGGCGACTTACTGCCGGCCGTTTCGGCCAGTCTGCGGGCGCTTCTCGCGAGCGAGCTGCAGATGCGCGAGAGCGACATCGATGACAACGCGCAGTTCATCGATCTGGGTCTCGACTCCATCGGCGGCGTGACCTGGATGCGCAAGATCAACGCACAGTACGGAACGTCGATCGAGGCCACCAAGATCTACAGCTTCCCGACCCTGGCCCAGCTCAGCCGCCACGTCAAAGAGGAGGCGGAGCAGCACGGGGCCCTGTCGGCATCCACTGCGCAAGTCGCGGCCGACACTCCGATTGTGGCTCGGAGTGTTCCTGAGCCGCAGCGCGAGATCGTGGTCGTGCGTCCATCAGGCACACTCACTTCGTGGCGCAACCGCAAACAGGCGCGATTCGCCGCCACGACCGCGACGCGAACCGCGGAGCCCATTGCGGTCATTGGCATGGCCGGACAGTTTCCGCAGGCGGGCAATGTCGAGGAGTTCTGGCGAAACATCGCTGAAGGCAGGAACTGCATCAGCGAGATCCCGGCCACGCGCTGGGATCTCGGTGCCCACTATCAGCCGGGCGAGGCCGCGGCGGGGAAGACCAATAGCCAGTGGCTCGGGGTCTTGGAGGAGGCGGATTGTTTCGACCCGCTCTTCTTCAATATTTCGCCGACCGAGGCCGAGAACATGGATCCTCAGCAGCGCCTGTTCCTGCAGGAGTGCTGGCACAGCATCGAGAATGCGGGTTACGCGGCGGAGTCGCTGTCCGGAAGCAAATGCGGCGTCTTCGTCGGTTGTGCGGCCAGCGATTATCATCAGGCGTCGCGCGAGCATCAGTTGAGCGCGCACGGATTCACGGGCAGCGCGACCTCGATTCTGGCGGCGCGGATCTCCTACTTTCTGAATTTGCAGGGGCCGTGTCTCTCAATCGACACGGCCTGCTCGTCGTCACTGGTGGCGATCGCCGAGGCCTGCGATAGTTTGCTGGCGGGCGACAGCGACATCGCGCTGGCAGGCGGCGTGTGCGTGCTGGCCGGTCCGGACATGCACATCAAGACGGCGCAGGCGGGCATGCTCTCGCCGGAGGGCCGCTGCTACACATTCGACCAGCGCGCCGACGGGTTCGTCCCGGGCGAGGGTGTGGGCGTGGTCGTCTTGAAGCGACTGTCCGACGCTCAGCGCGACGGAGACATCATCCATGGCGTGCTCGAGGGTTGGGCCGTCAACCAGGACGGCAAGAGCAACGGCATCACCGCCCCCAACCCGGAATCGCAGACGCGGCTGGAACAGTACGTCTACGACAAATACCAGATCGATCCCTCGGGCATTCAGTTGATCGAGGCCCACGGAACCGGGACGAAGCTGGGCGACCCGATTGAAGTGGAAGGCCTCAAGAACGCCTTCAGAAAGTACACCCGCAACAGCGAGTACTGCGCATTGGGCTCGGTCAAGAGCAACATCGGTCACACACTGACCGCGGCCGGCGTGGCCGGCGTGATCAAGCTGCTTCTGGCATTGAAGCACAGGCAACTGCCGCCCACGATCAACTTCGAGCAGCTCAATGAGCACATCGACCTGAAGGGCAGTCCGTTCTACGTCAATGCGCGATTGCAGGACTGGGTGCCGGGCGAGGGAGTGCCGCGCCGTGCTGCCATCAGCTCCTTTGGCTTCAGTGGTACCAATGCGCACGTCGTAGTCGGCGAGTATCTGCCGCCGGCCGGCACGCAGCCCGCGCGCGCGATCGCAGCGCCGCATGGTTACCTCGTGCCGTTGTCGGCGAAGACGCCTGCGCAGCTCGCACAAAAGACCCGCGACCTCCTCGACTTCATCCGCGGACGCGAGCAGTCTCTCGACCTTGCCGATCTCGCCTACACGCTGCAGGTGGGCCGGGACGCGATGGACGAGCGCCTCGGCATTGTAGCGACCTCGCTCGCACAGTTGGCGGAGACACTCCAGGCCCATGTCGACGGCGCGCCGGTCGTCCAGCATCTCTACCAGGGTCAGGTCAAACGGAACAGAGAGAGCCTGAGCCTCATCAGCCAGGACGCGGATGCGCGCGAAACCCTTGTCGCGCGCTGGATCTCGCAGGGCAAGCACTTCAGGCTGCTCGAGCTCTGGGTCAAGGGGCTGGACCTCGACTGGAACCGGCTCCATGGCGACGCGAAGCCGCGACGCATCGCCCTGCCGGGCTATCCGTTTGCTAAAGAGCACTACTGGATCGAGGCCGCAACGCTGAGCGGACGCGTCGCGGACGGGACCTCGTCCGCGATTCTTCATCCGCTGCTCCATAGCAATACCTCCGACTTCAGCCAGCAGAGCTACCTCTCGACTTTCAGCGGCGACGAGTTCTTCCTCCGGGATCATCAAGTCCGCACGAGCGGCGAGCACGCGCTACGCGTGCTGCCGGGTATGGCGTATCTGGAGATGGCCCGCGCGGCGTTCGCGCAGGCGTCCGGCGAGAGCATGGGATCGGATGTTGTGGAACTGCACGACACCGTCTGGATGCAGCCAGTGGTCGTCGTGGCAGAGACACTCGTCAGCATCGCACTGATCCCGGGTGACGGCGACGCGGTCGCGTTCGAGATCTACAGCGGCGACGTGGATCAGCCGGTCGTCCATTGCCAGGGACGTGTTGTGCTGAGCTCTCAGTCCGCGCCCGCGCAGCTCGATCTGGAGTCGCTCGCGGGTGAGACGGGGGAGGGGAGTCTCGACGCACAGGGCCTGTATGCGGCGTGTGCGCGGATGGGCCTCCTGTATGGGCCCTCGTTCCAGGCCGTCACGGACATTCGCCGCGGCCGTGGTCAGGTCCTCGCGCAACTGCGGTTGCCGGAGTTGGTCCGCAATACCGCAGGGGACTATGGCCTGCACCCGAGCCTGCTGGACAGTGCATTACAGGCCGCCCTCGGCTTGACCGCGGATCCTTCGGAGTTGTCCGATCGACCTCGGTTGCCGTTTGCGCTGGAGACCTTGCGCATCACCGGGCCTTGCGGCACGGAGATGGTCGCCTGGGTGCGTTACGCGGCCAACAGCCGGCCGTCGGACAGCGTCGTCAAGGTGGATATCGACCTGTGCGACGAGCGCGGAAGCGTCTGTGTCCAGATGAAGGGCCTGTCTCTGCGCGTCGCGAGCAAGGAGCTCGTCGCCGTTTCGCAGGACGGTGTCGAGGTTGTCGGTGTCGCAGAGGCCCATGGTTCCGACTCCGCTCGTGCCGAGACGATCGCCGTAATGATGGCCGCGCCGGTGTGGCAGGCGAGTGAGCTGGATCCCCGGATCGTCAGCGGCATGTACGCGGAGCAGCACGTCGTTCTGTGCGAGCTGCCCTATGTCAGCGCCGAGAGTCTCGCGTCGCTGTTGCCGCGCAGTGGCGTGCTTGCGCTGCCATCCTCGAGCGAGACCACGATCGCGCAACGCTACAGCGACGCCGCGCGCGCGTGTTTCGAGAAGATCCAGGAGATTCTGCGGGGCAAGCCCGCGGGTTCGGTGCTCTTCCAGATCGTCGTCGCCGACGGGAAGGAGCGCACGCTGTTCGCGGGTCTGTCGGGCCTGCTCAAGACCGCGGCATTGGAGAATCCCCGCTTCGCGGGCCAACTGATCCTCGTGCCGGCCGCGACGACGTCCGAAGAGCTGAGCCGGCTGCTGGAGGGCGAGAAGCTGCGCGGGTCCGATCCGCTGGTCCGGTATGAACAAGGTGTCCGGCAAGTCCAGCGCTGGCAGGAGATCGCGACGGATATGCAGGAACCGCCGGTCGCATTCCGCGACGACGGGGTCTATCTGATCACCGGCGGCCTCGGCGCGCTCGGGCTCCTCCTCGCCGAAGAGGTCATTCACCGGACCACCAATGCGCACGTGATCGTCACCGGACGCTCGCCACGGACCGCGGAGACGCAGGCGCTGCTGGAGCGGTTCGGCGAGCAGGCGAAGCGGGTCCACCATCACCCCGCGGACCTCGGCGAGCTCGCACAAGTGGAAGCGCTCCTTGCCGCCATTGGGAAGCAACACGGTCGTCTGGACGGTGTCCTGCACTGCGCCGGAACGATCGCGGACAATTTCATCTTCAAGAAGACGAGCGGCGAATTCGCGAACGTGCTGCTGCCGAAAGTCATCGGCACTGAGCACCTCGACCTGGCCAGCAGGGAGCTGGAGCTCGACTTCTTCGTGCTGTTCTCGTCCGTCGCCGGCGTGTTGGGCAATGTCGGGCAGGCCAATTACGCGACCGCCAATGGGTTCCTGGATCAGTTCGCGGCATTGCGCAATCGGCGCGTGGCCGCGGGCCAGCGAGCCGGCCGCACGTATTCGATCGATTGGGCATTGTGGCAGGCCGGCGGGATGGTCATCGACGCGGCGAGCCGCGAAGTGCTCGAGCGCGCCACCGGAATGCGTCCGATGCAAACGGCCTCGGGTCTGCGCGCGTTTCATCGCATCCTGGCGTCGGCACAGGCACAAGTGCTGGTCGCGGAAGGCGAGCCGGCGCGGATGCGCCAGATCCTGCCCGGCGTCCGCGCGGCTCAGACGGGGCCGGCAGTGGAAGCACCGGCGCTGACGGTCGGGATCGACGCGCCGAGCCTCAAAGAGAAGACGCAAGACTATCTGCGCAAACAACTCTCCGGCTTGTTGAAAATGCCGGCCGACCGAATCGACCCGCAGGCTGCATTGGAGAAGTACGGAATCGATTCGATCCTCGCGGTGAAGCTCACCAGCCGGTTGGAAGAGGCCTTCGGGTCCCTCTCCAAGACGCTGTTCTTCGAATACCAGACCATCGCCGAATTGACGGAGTACTTCCTCCAGTCTCATACCGGGAGATTGTCTGCACTGCTCGCCACTCCGGCGACGAGCGCTGTTGACGCAATGTCCGGAGCGCTCCCACCGCGGCCGGTCCAAGCCGTGCCCCATTCGAGCCGGCGGATCAGGCGCGGGACGAGTGTCGCGTCGCGCACGACGCCGGAGGCCGAGCCGATTGCCATCATTGGCTTGAGCGGTCGCTATCCTGAGGCTGTCGGCATCGAGGCGTACTGGCAGAACCTCCGCGATGGGAAAGACTGCATCGTCGAAGTGCCCAAGGATCGGTGGGACTGGCGCGCCTACTTCACCGAAGACCGCACGCAGAGCGGACACCATTACAGCAAGTGGGGCGGCTTCATCGAGGGCGTCGACGAATTCGATCCGCTGTTCTTCGGCATTGCGCCGAAGGACGCAAAAACCATCGACCCGCAGGAGCGACTGTTCCTGCAGCATGCCTGGCTGGCCATGGAGGATGCCGGCTATACCCGGGCCAACCTCCAGATCCCGAGCGATCAGGACCTGCCCGGACAGGTCGGCGTGTATGCCGGCGTCATGTACAGCGAGTACCAGCTCTTCGGCGTCGAAGCGACGCTGCAGGGCCAGCGCATGGGCGTCGCCGGGAGCGCGGCCAGCATCGCCAATCGCGTCTCTTATGCCCTCAATCTCCACGGTCCCAGCATGACCCTGGACACGATGTGCTCTTCGTCGCTCACCGCCATCCACCTGGCCTGCCAGGATCTGAAGCAGGGGCGGACCAGCATGGCCATCGCCGGAGGAGTGAATGTGACCATTCACCCCAATAAATACCTCGTGCTGAGCGCCGGTCAATTCATCTCCAGCGAAGGCGCTTGTCAGAGTTTTGGCGAGGGTGGTGACGGGTATATCCCCGGCGAAGGAGTAGGCGTCGTGATTCTCAAGAGACTCTCCGACGCGGAGCGCGACGGCGATCACATCTATGGGGTCATCCGCGGAAGCGCACTCAATCACGGCGGGAAGACGAATGGCTACACCGTCCCGAATCCGCAGGCGCAGAGCAGCGCCATCAGCCGCGCGCTGGCCGAATCGCGCACGGACGCGCGTCGCATCACCTATATCGAGGCGCACGGCACGGGGACCAAGCTGGGCGATCCGATCGAGATCGCGGCGCTGACGAAGGCGTTTCACAAGTACACGCAGGACACGGGGTTCTGTCTGATCGGGTCCGCCAAGTCGAACATCGGCCATTGTGAGTCGGCCGCGGGAATCGCCGGACTGACCAAAGTGCTGCTGCAACTGCAGCATCGCCAGCTCGTGCCGTCGCTGCATTCGGCCGAATTGAATCCGCACATCGACTTCGACTCGACGCCGTTCGTCGTCAATCAAGTTCTGCGGCCGTGGGATGCGCCGGTGATTGAGGGGAAGACGCTGCCGCGCATCGCGGGCATCTCGTCGTTCGGCGCGGGCGGCTCGAACGCCCACGTCCTCGTCGAGGAGTATCCAGCGCCCGCCCAGCGGACGACGACCGCGGAGAAGGTCCTCATCCTCCTCTCGGCTCGGACGCCCGGTCAGCTCGCGCAACGCGCGAGCGACCTGCTCTCCTTCATTCGCACTCGCCGGAATGAGCTCGACCTCGGGTCCATTGCTTACACGCTTCAAGCGGGCAGAGAGGCGATGGAAGAACGCGCTGCCTTCGTCGTGAGCTCGATCGCGGACTTGGTCGCGAAGCTCGGAGCGTATGTCGCTGGCGAGGAAGGGATTGACGACGCGTATCAAGGTCAGGTCAAGCGCAATCGGGAAGCCCTGTCTGTCTTCGGCACGGATGCCGATCTGCAACAGGCCCTCGACCGTTGGATCGCCAACAGGAAGCTGTCCAAGCTTGCGGATCTGTGGGTCAAGGGGCTCGAGCTCGATTGGAACAAACTGTACGACGGCGACAAGCCGCGGCGGGTCAGTCTTCCCGCCTATCCGTTTGCGAGAGAGCGTCATTGGATCGAGATCGCAGCCGGCGTAGCGCCGGTCATGCATGGCGTGCCTTCCGGATTCCTGCACCCTCTTGTTCACAGCAACATCTCGGATCCGGGCGAGCTGCGCTATCGCGCGATGTTTACCGGCGAGGAGCCCTTCTTCGGCGATCCGCACATGAGTGCGATTGGTGAGAAGGAACTGCGCGCGGTTGCTTGTCTCGAGATGGCCCGCGCGGCGATCACCCACGCGTTCCCCGCATGGTGTGAGTCAGCGGTGCTCGAGTTGCACGACACGGTGTGGGCCGAGCCGATCGTGGCCGGCCGCAGCGTGTTCATCGCGCTACTGCCGAATGACGCAGACGGCCTCGATTTCGAGATCTATGGCCACGACGGTGAGCGCGAGGTCATTCACTGTCAGGGTCGTGCTGCCGCGAGTGACGAACCCGCACCGGCCGTGCTGGACCTCGAGTCACTTCGGAACCGGACAGCACTCCCGGCTCACGGCGAAGTGCTGGCGAACCTTCGACTACCGAAGAGTGCGGCGGGCGACTACGTCCTTCATCCGAGCTTGCTGGATGGCGCAGTGCAGGCGGCCATTGGGTTGATCGGTGACGCGCAGTTGCGCGTGCCCCTCGCGTTGGACACTGTGCGCATCATGGCGCCATGCGATGCGGACCTGTTCGCGTGGGTGCGGCTCGCCTCCGCGAGCACGGGCGTGCTGGACATCGACCTGTGTGACGAGCGCGGCAAGGTTGTCGCACAACTGCGCGGTCTGCGCCTTCAAGCAGCCCTGCCGGTGATGATCGAGCGGCGCGGGGAGGTTGAAGCTCCTCGCGCGGTTGCGGCCGTCACGGTCCCGCGTTCAGTCAAAGAGATCAGCTTCATCGCAGCACCGGCTCCGGCGCTGCCGTCGCCGGTCAATCGGACCAAGGCCACGGGCATTGCGCTGGCCGCGCCGAGCGCTCTGACGCCGACGGCTCCCGAAGCTCGGCGGACCTCCGCGGAGAAACCCTCGGTCACGCTCGCGAGCACGACACTGGGTGCGCCTGTTCAAGACGGCGGTGGCTCGAGTGCTCCGGCCGTTCGTCTGTATGACCATGGTGAAGGCGTCTTCGCCATCCGGATTCTCACTCTCGACGGCGGACATTTCACCGCGGGCGTCACGACGCAATTGCTCGCGGCATTGGATCGCGTGCAGCGCGAGGCGGAGGCGAAGGTCGTCCTGCTCAGCGGTCTGGAGAGCGGGTTCCTCGGGGGCGTGCACGACGAGGCCGTCGTGCACGGACTCTATGCGGCCCTCGCGACGTTCCCCATTCCCGTCATCGGTGTCCTTGCAAAGGAAACGATCGGCCCGGCCTTCCTCGCGGCCGCATTGTGCGACTTCATGGTGTGGAACGAGGACGCGGTCTATGGATATACCGACGCGCGGGAGCTTCATGCTCATCACCCCGAGTGGGCGCTGTTCCGCGCACGGTTCGGCGATGCGCAGGCTCGGCACCTTCTCTCCTCGGCTCATGCCTCCACCGGCAGACAACTGCGGGCCAGCGGCTGGACCTGCCCCATGGTGCCGGCTGGCCAGGTCGAGTCGTACGCACAAGAGCTGGCCGCCACGCTGGCCACGAAATCCCGCGAGGCTTTGCGTCTGCTCAAGCACCATCTCAACCGCGATCTCGCGGGCCTGGTCGACGGACGGACTTGCGTCGACGCGGGTGCGCCGCCGACTCCGGAAGTGACGCCGGCTGTCTGGTCGTCGATGGCGGTCTCGTCGAACGCGCCGGCACTGCCGGCCGTGCCGGTGCCCGTCCCGCTGACGTCGCAGGTGGTCAGGGTCACGGCTCATCCGGGCGGTGTCGTGCTGATAGCGATGGAGGAGCGGCAGGCCAGGAACATGTTCTCCGAGGCTTTGGTGCAGGGGTTGAGAGAAGCCTTCGCCCATGTCGAGCAGACGCCGTCTTATAAGGTCGTCATCCTCACCGGCTACGACAACTACTTCGCCTCGGGCGGAACCAAAGAGAGCCTGCTCTCCATACAACAGGGCAACGCCAAATTCACCGACCTCGACGTCTTCCGGTTGGCGCTGGAGTGCAGGCTGCCCGTCATCGCGGCCATCCAGGGACACGGCATTGGCGCGGGTCTGGCCATGGGCTTGTTCGCGGATCTGGTGCTGCTCGCCGAAGAAGGCACGTACGTGAGCCCGTATATGAATTACGGATTCACGCCGGGCGCGGGCGCGACATGGATTGTGCCCGAGAAATTCGGACAGGACCTCGGGCGCGAGGGTCTGCTGACCGGGAAGAGCTTCACCGGCAGCGAGCTGAAACAGAGAGGTCTGGCCCTGCCCATTCTGCCGCGCGCGGAAGTCGTGCCGGCCGCGCTCACACTGGCCGGGCAGCTCGCGACGCATTCGCGCGACGCCCTGATGGCGCTCAAGGAAAAGTGGATCGCGTATGCGCGGCCGTTGTTGGAAGAAACATTCCGGCGCGAACTGGCCATGCACGAACAGACGTTCGTCGGCAGGGCGGACACGCTCGTGCAGATTGAGAAGAACTTCCAACAGGTGAGTGACGCTCCCGTGCCGGTGGCCACGCCGGTGCGCGTCGTCGAGACCGCGCCTTCATCGTCCGGCCGCGAGGGTCTGGCGAATGTCACGGCCACTCTGCGGACGCTGCTGGCCAGCGAGCTCCAGATGGGCGAGAGCGACGTGGACGAGCACGCCCAGTTCGTCGATCTGGGGCTGGACTCGATCACGGGTGTGACCTGGATTCGCAAGATCAATGAGAAATATGGGACGTCGATCGAGGCCACCAAGGTCTACAGCTATCCGACGCTGGCCGAGTTGAGCCGGCACGTGAAGGCTGAGGCGGAGGCGTTGTCGCCGGTCCCGGCAGTGGTCGAGGCCAGGGTGGTGGCGGCGATTCCTGTGGCCGTGCAGGCAGTGCGCGCGCCTCAGCAGGCCATGACGACCCGGCGCCACCGTCGTGCAGTTGCGCCGCGTCGCGTCGCACAGTCTTCGGCGCGCAACACAGTGGAGCCCATCGCCATCATCGGCATCGCCGGCCAGTTTCCTCAAGCGAAGAACGTCGATGAGTTCTGGCGCAACATCGCCGAGGGCAGGAACTGCATCTCGCAGATCCCGCGGGAGCGATGGGATGTGGAAGCCTACTATCAGCCGGGCGAGCCCGTACCGGGCAAGACCAGCAGCCAATGGGTCGGCGCCTTGGAAGACTACGACCTCTTCGATCCCCTGTTCTTCAACATCTCTCCGACGGAAGCGGAGAGCATGGACCCGCAGCAGCGCCTTTTCCTGCAGACCTCGTGGCACAGCATTGAAGACGCGGGCTATGACGCGCGAGTCCTGTCGGGAAGCAAGTGCGGCGTGTTCGTGGGTTGTGCCGCGGGTGATTATCACCACCTGTCGCGGCAGCATCATCTGAGTGCCCAAGGGTTCACCGGCAGCGCCATGTCCATCCTGGCGGCGCGCATCTCGTACTTCCTGAATCTGCAGGGCCCGTGTGTCTCGATCGACACGGCGTGCTCCTCGTCGCTGGTGGCCATTGCGCAGGCGTGCGACAGTCTGATTTCCGGCGGCAGCGATCTCGCTCTGGCCGGTGGCGTCTATGTGATGGCCGGCCCGGACATGCACATCATGACCTCGCAGGCGGCCATGTTGTCGCCCGCGGGCCGGTGCTTCACCTTCGATCAACGGGCAGACGGCTTCGTACCCGGCGAGGGTGTGGGCGTCATCGTCTTGAAGCGCCTGGCCGACGCCGAGCGCGACGGGGACCTCATCCGCGGCGTCATTCGTGGTTGGGGCGTCAATCAGGACGGTCGCACGAACGGCATCACCGCGCCTAATCCGGAATCGCAGACTCGCCTCGAACAGGAGGTCTACGACAAGTTCGGGATCGATCCGTCGACCATTCAATTGATCGAAGCACACGGGACCGGCACCAAACTGGGAGATCCCATTGAAGTGGAAGGTCTCAAGGCGGCCTTCAAGAAATACACGCAGAAGCGCGAGTTCTGTGCGTTGGGATCGGTGAAGAGCAACATCGGTCACTGCCTGACGGCAGCCGGCGCGGCCGGAGTGATCAAGCTCCTTCTGGCCATGCAGCATCGGCAATTGCCGCCCACCATCAACTTCGAGAAGCTCAACGAGCACATCGACCTGACTGACAGTCCCTTCCACGTCAATACGCAATTGCAGGCCTGGGAGCCCATCAGCGCGGAAGGTCTCCAGGCCGCGATCAGCTCGTTTGGATTCAGCGGCACGAATGCGCATCTCGTGATCGGCGAGTACGTGACGCCGGTCGCGGCACAACGCATCTCCGTTGCTCCGCGGGCCGACAGGATGCTCATTCCCTTGTCCGCACGCACGACGGAACAACTGCAGCAGAAGGCGAGGGATCTCGCGGACTTCATCCGGGGCTCACAGTCCCTCGACCTGGTCAGCGCGGCCTATACGCTCCAGGTGGGCCGGCAGGCGATGGATGAGCGGCTGGGTTTCGTGGTCCGCTCCATCGAGCAACTGTCGGAACGGCTCGACGCGTTTCTGTCGGGTGAGCAGGTCATTGAGGACTCCTACCGCGGTCAGGCGCGACGCGGGAAGGCCAGCATGGGCATGGTCGGCCAAGACGAGGATCTGACCAGCGCGGTCGTCGACCGGTGCATTGAAGAGCAGAAGTTCGGCAAATTGCTCGAGTTGTGGGTTCACGGAGTGGAGGTCGACTGGAGCCGTCTCTATGGCGGCGATCGCCCACGTCGCGTGAGCCTACCCGCCTATCCGTTTGCAAGAGAGCGGTATTGGATCGACATGAGCGCAATCGAACCAGCGGTCGCGACCTCGGTGACCGCCGTGCTGCATCCGCCGGTGCATCTCAATACTGCGGAGACCGTCCTCGCGACACCGGCGTGGCAAACACGCGCGATCGAAGCGTCGGCGAAAACCTCCGCCGAGCGCCATGTACTGCTCTGTGAGTTCCCCGGCGTCTCAATCGCGACCTTGGAAGCCCGCATGCCGAACGTGAGCATCCTGTCCTTACAGGATGAGCCACAGCGCTCGATGGCGGAGCGCTACGGCGCCTATGCTGAGGCGTGCTTCGAGCGCGTTCAGTCGATCCTGCAGGCGAAATCGCAAGACGGCGCGCTGGTTCAACTCGTCGTGCCGGGAGACCCGAATCAAGGACCCTTGAACGGCTTAACGGCCCTGCTCAGAACGGCGGCGTTGGAGAGTCCGAAGTTCGCCGGTCAGCTCCTCATCGTCGGCGCGGAGACGACCGCCGAAGAACTGGCCGAACGGCTCCATGCAGAGCATGCCGGATCTCCAGAGCCTGTGGTTCGTTACGCGCACGGACTGCGGCAGGTGCAGCGCTGGCAGGAAGTGGTCGCGTCGCAGGAAGCTCCTTCGATCGCGTTCCGCGAGGATGGTGTCTATCTCATCACCGGTGGCTTCGGCGGTCTGGGCCTGCTGTTCGCGAAAGAGATTCTCGCGGGTACGGACAATGCGCGCGTGATCCTGACGGGCCGCGCGACGTTGAGCCCGGAGCGCCAGTCGCGGCTCGACGGCTTGTCGGCGACAGGACGGGTGAGCTATCGCCAGGTGGATCTCCAGGACCGCGAAGGGGTCGAGCAACTGATGGCCGGCGTCCTGGACGAGCATCACGCGCTGCACGGCGTGCTGCATTTCGCGGGCACGACCGCGGATCGGCTCATTCAGCAGAAGACTGTGAGCGAGTTGCGCGAGGTGCTGGCGCCGAAAGTCACCGGCACGTTCCACCTGGATCACGCCACGCGCGAGGTCGAGCTGGATTTCTTCGTGCTGTTCTCGTCCATCGCCGCGTTGGTCGGGAACGTGGGCCAGGCCGACTATGCGACCGCCAACGCATTCGGCGACCACTTCGCCGCGTGGCGAGAGCGGCAAGTGGCCGCGGGACTGCGGCGCGGTCGCACGCGCACGATCAACTGGCCTTTGTGGGAGGCCGGCGGCATGGCCATCGACGCCGCGGGCCGGGAGCTCCTCCGACAGACGATGGGTGTCGAGCCGATGCAGACGGCCTCAGGGTTGCGCGCGTTTTATCGCAGTCTGGAGCTGCCGCACGCGCAGACGCTGGTCCTCGAAGGCGACCGGCAGAAGCTGACCGCGTTCCTGCGTAAGGCGCGGCTCTTCGAGCCGGCCGACGCTGTGCCGTCCGCGCAGCGAGTTGCATCCGCGGAGCCGGCGCCTGCCTTCAGCCAGAACCAACTGCAGCAGCATCTGGCCAGCATGCTCGGGTCGATCCTGAAGATCGATCCCTCGAGGATCGATGTAGACCAACCCTTCGTCGAGCTCGGTCTGGACTCGTTCCTGGGTGCCTCGCTCGTCGTAGCGGTCAACAAGAGGTTCGGCACCGAGCTGGCGCACATCCTTCTATTCGACTATCCGACCGTCAGGGCGCTCGCGCAACTCGTCGGACGCGAGCTCGAGCAGTCCGCCGCTACGCAGGCGCCACCGGCGGTCGAGCCGCAAAGCACCACGGCCATGGAGCCCACCGCCTTCCCGATCCTTGGCAGCGTCGTGCGAATGAGCGGCACGAGCTCGCGACAGCAGGCGGCCGACAGGATCGCCATTGTGGGGATGTCGGGCCGGTACCCGCAGGCGTCCAGCCTGAATCAATATTGGCAGAATCTGGCAGAGGGCAGAAACTCCATAGTGGAAGTGCCGGCCTCGCGCTGGGATGTGAATCGCTATTACGATCCGGATCGCACGCAAAAGGACAAGACGAGCTCCAAGTGGCTGGGCGCCATGGAGGGTGTCGACCACTTCGACCCGCTCTTCTTCCGCATCTCTCCGCAGGAAGCGGAGTACATGGACCCGCAGCATCGTCTGTTCCTGCAGGAGAGCTACCGCGCTTTCGAAGACGCTGGCTACTCGGGCAGTGCCTTGAGCAATCGCAAGTGTGGCGTCTATCTGGGGATGTCCACGAACGAATATCTGACGCTCCTCTCGCGCAACGGGTTCGTGTCGGCGCCGGTGACCAGCAATAGCTACGCGATTGCCGCGGCGAGAATCGCCTATCACCTCAATCTCAAGGGGCCGGCCTTGTCCATCGACACGGCCTGCTCGTCGGCGCTGGTGGCGATCCACCTGGCCTGTCAGGCGCTCACGTCCGGCGAGATCGACATGGCCCTGGCTGGTGGAGTCAGTGTCTGGCTCACGCCCGAGTCGTATGTGGCCATGAGTCAGGCCGGCATGTTCTCGCCGGTTGGCCAGTGCAAGACGTTCGATGAGTCGGCCGACGGAATCGTCAATGGCGAGGGCGTGGGTGCGGTGGTCCTCAAGCGTCTCCGGGACGCGGAACGGGACGGTGATTTCATCCACGGCGTGATCCTGGGGTCGGGCATCAATCAGGACGGAAAGACGAACGGAATCACAGCGCCCAGCGTGCAGAGTCAGATTGAGCTCGAGCGCGGGATCTATGAGAAGTACGGAATCGATCCCGGGACCATCAGCTATGTCGAGGCTCACGGTACGGGCACGAAGCTCGGCGATCCGATCGAGGTGGAGGCGCTCTCCACGGTCTTCAAGGAGAAGACCGACAGGAAGAACTTCTGTGGTCTGGGCTCGGTGAAGAGCAACATCGGCCACACGACCTCGGCGGCGGGCGTGGCCGGATTACAGAAGGTGCTGCTGTCCCTGCGCCACCGCACGCTGGTGCCCACTCTCAATGTCACGCGCGAGAATGCGCGCTTCGACTTCGAGCGCTCGCCCTTCTACATCTGCCGGGAAAAGCAAGCGTGGGAGGTCCCGGCGGGCTCGCTGCGGCGCGCCGCGGTCAGCTCGTTTGGATTCAGCGGCACGAATGCGCACCTCGTGATCGAGGAGTATCCGGCGCCGGCTCCTGTCGCGGCGAGCAACAGCGACGGTCCCGTCATCGTGCCGCTCTCCGCGCGAACGGCCGAGCAGTTGCGGCAGCGCGCCGTCGATCTGCTGGCGTTCCTTCGCGCGGAAACCGAGCCCGTCGATCTGGCCGCGGTCGCCTACACGCTGCAGGTCGGACGCGAGGCAATGGAAGAGCGCCTGGGTTTCATTGTGAGGTCGGTCGATCAACTGACAGAGAAGCTCGAAGCGTTCGTCGCCGGCGGCAGGAACATCGAGGACGTCTACCGCGGTCGTGTCGAGCCGGGCAATGACGGGATGAACCTCATCGGCGGCGATGAAGACATGCAGGTCGCACTCGACCGCTGGATCAACAGCAGAAAGATGTCGAAGCTCCTCGATCTTTGGATCCGAGGACTGCACTTCGACTGGAACAAGCTCCATGACGAGGTAAAGCCACGGCGCATCCCACTCCCCACGTATCCGTTCGCCAGGGAGCGGTACTGGATGGCCGAGGCGATGTTCCAGCGGGAGCCGGAACGGCGGATCGCCGAAGAAGAGTCGATGCAGTCCATTGAGGACATCATCAATGGCATCGACGATGACACCATCGACACATCGGAGGCGGTCCGCGCATTGAAGATGCTGGTGTAGGCGGGCACGACGGCAGAGAATTGCGCACTTTCCCAACCTGCCATCCTGAGCGGGTGGCGGGTGGGCGCGAAGGATCCCCTGCCGACGGAGCGAGTGTCGTGCATCGGCAGGGGATCCTTCGCCGTCTACGCGGCTCAGGATGACAGGCTGGGAAAACGAGCGGTAGAAACACATTTGCCTCGGAGCTGCTGTACGTGCCCAAGGCTATGCCAAGCAGCGCCGGCGGCCGTGCCGCCTAGATACAGATAGCGAGAGATCTGATGATCGACTTCATCGAGTACGTGGTTGCAGAAGTAAAAGGCAAGAGACTGTCGAAGGCGAATGCCGTCGCGCTGGTCAAGCAGTTCGCGCGCCGCGCCTCGACGCCGACGACTGCGGCGTCCATTCACCCGCTGCTTCATCGCAACAGCTCCGACCTCAGCGAGCAGCGCTATGACGCGACCTTCACCGGACATGAGTTCTATCTCGCGGACCATCAGGTGAAGGCGGGCGCACAGCCCGCACAGAAAGTGTTGCCGGGCGTGGCCCATCTGGAAATGGCCCGGGCCGCGATCGAGCACGCGTGGACCGATCGTCCGGACGGGACGGTGCTGGAGCTCCTCCATACGGCTTGGGCGCAGCCCGTCGTGGTCGGCGAGGCCAGACAGGTCAGCATTGCTCTCGCGGCCACCGACGACGAGCAGCTCGACTTCGAGATCTACAGCGAGGATGGTGACCAGGAGTTCGTTCACTGCCAGGGTCGCGCGCGATGGAGTCCGGCAGCTCAGACGGCGTCGCTGGATCTCGCGCAGCTCGCCGGACAGATGACCCACGGCCGGCTGGAGCCGGCGGAGCTCTATGCCGCGTGTGAGCGTATGGGCCTCTTGTACGGGCCCACGCTTCGAGCGGTTGCGACGATCGCGAAGGGCCAGGGCGAACTGCTGGCATACGCGAAGCTCCCGGACAGCGTCCAGGACGGGCTGGGCGGCTTCGTCCTGCATCCGAGCCTGATGGACGCAGCACTGCAGGCAGCGGCCGGTCTGATCGAGGACGGGCTTCATTCCACCCAGCCGCGAGTGCCGTTCGCCATCGAGTACCTGCGCATCGTTGCGTCGTGTACGACCGAGATGGTGGCCTGGGTGCGATTTGCCCCCGGCAGCCATGCGTCGGATGCCGTCGTCAAGCTGGACATTGACCTGTGTGATCCGCGCGGCACGGTCTGCGTACAACTGCGCGGGTTCTCTTCGCGCCTGCTGGGCCGTGACCTCGACAGTATTGTCCCGCGCCGACGAACGTCTGAGACGCTGCTGGCCAAGCCGGTATGGCAGGCGGCGGCGGGCGAGCTGGCTGCGGGAGCGCGCGACGATGCGGAACGCCATGTCGTGCTGTGCGGGCTCGGCGGGACCGGCGCAGAGAGACTCGCGGCGCTACTTCCACTGTGGCATGTCCGCGGGCTGTTCGCGGAGGAGGGCCCGTTCGCGCAGCGTTATGGCGCGTACGCACTGGGTTGCTTTGAACAGATCCAGGCAATTCTCGCCGGCAAGCCGGCGCAACGCGTGGTCTGTCAGCTCATCGTGGCGGATCAAGGCGAGCACGCGCTGCTCGCTGGCTTGTCAGGCTTGTTGAAGACTGCGGCGCTGGAGAACCCACTGTTCGCGGGACAGCTCCTGCTCGTTCCAGGAGGCAGCACGGTCGAAGACCTGGCAGGGCTGCTGGAGGACGAGGCAGGCCGCGCCATTGAGCCCCTGATCCGTCATCGGAATGGTGTCCGGGAGGTCCTTCGCTGGGAGGAAGTCTCCACGCTGGCCGCGGACGATGTGCCTTCGGCTTACGACGACCGCGGCGTCTATCTCATCACCGGCGGACTGGGCGGTCTCGGCGTCCTCTTTGCGCGCGACATTCTCGAGCGGACGAGCGAGGCGCGGATCATTCTCACCGGTCGCGGTCCATGGGGCGAGGACGTTCAGGCGCGCTTGGAGGACGGTTTCGGGCAGAACGAGCGGCTGAGCTATCGCCAGGTGGGTCTCGGCGACAGGGATCAGGTCGAACAACTCATTGCCGGCATCGTCAAGGAGCATCAGCGGCTCGACGGCATCCTCCATTGTGCGGGTGCGATCGCGGACAGCTTCCTCGTGAAGAAGAGCTCGGCCGGTTTCGCGGAAGTCCTGGTGCCGAAAGTCGATGGAACGCTCAATCTCGATCAGGCCAGCCGCGAATTGAAGCTCCAGTTCTTCGTGCTGTTCTCGTCGATCTCGGGCGTGATGGGAAATTCAGGGCAGGGCGACTATGCAGTCGCGAATGGCTTCATGGACCAGTTCGCGGCCCATCGCAATCGCCTCGTGACTGCGGGCCAGCGTCACGGCCGGACGCGTTCGATCAACTGGCCTCTGTGGCAGGCCGGCGGAATGGGAGTCGACGGGGCCAGTCGCGAGGTGTTGGAGCGCGCCACGGGGATGCAGCCCATGCAGACCGCCAGTGGCCTGAGCGCATTCCATCGCGCGTTGTCGCTCGATCACGACCAGGTCGCCGTCGTGGAAGGGGATCCGACGCGGATTCGCCGGTTCCTCCTCGGACAGCCCGAGCCGAAGGTCGCGCCGCCGGCCTTTGCGCCGGCTGCCGCCGGATTGGATCGTGAGAGCCTGGCCGACCGGACCCAGGACTACCTCCGCCATCAGTTCTCGAGTCTCCTGAAACTGTCGGCCGCGGAGATCGATCCGCGTGCGGCATTGGAGAACTACGGCATCGACTCCATCCTGGCGATGCAGCTCACCAACCAATTGGAGAAGACGTTCGGCTCGCTTTCCAAGACCCTCTTCTTCGAGTACCAGACGATCCGCGAGTTGACGGAGTACTTCGTCGCGCAGCACGCACCCGCATTGACCGCATTGCTCATGCCGGCGACAACACGTCCGGCGGACATTGAATCCGTCCCCGCGTCGCAGCCGATCGCTGCGCGCGCACCGCAGAGCCGGTCCGCGCGCAGACGACTGGCGCGGCGTGCCCATGCCGGGCCTAGTGCGGCGACCGGCGGCGATTCGATCGCCATCGTGGGATTGAGTGGCCGGTATCCGGAGGCGGTCGATGTCGAGGCGTATTGGAAGAACCTGCGCGACGGCAAGGACTGCATCATCGAGATTCCGCAGGAACGGTGGGACTGGCGGGCTCACTTCAGCAGCGACCGCAGCGAGAACGGACGTCATTACAGCAAGTGGGGCGGTTTCATCAGCGGCGTCGACGAGTTCGATCCGCTGTTCTTCAACATCTCGCCGGCCGAAGCCGAGCTCATGGACCCGCAGGAGAGGCTCTTCCTGCAGCACGCGTGGATGGCGGTCGAGGACGCGGGCTATACGCGCGCCACCCTGCAGGCCACCACCGCACAGGACCTGCCCGGACAGGTGGGCGTCTACGCCGGCGTCATGTACACCGAGTACCAGCTCTTCGGTGCCGAAGCCGGCGCAAAAGGGACGCCTCTCGGAATCGCGGGCAGTGCGGCCAGCATCTCCAATCGGGTCTCTTATGCGTTGAACCTGCACGGTCCCAGCATGACGCTGGACACGATGTGCTCGTCGTCATTGAGCGCGATCCACCTCGCCTGCCAGGACCTCAAGCAGGGTCGCATCGGTCTGGCGATCGCCGGAGGCGTCAACGTCACCATCCACCCCAACAAATACCTGGTGCTCAGTGCCGGTCAGTTCATCTCCAGCGACGGCGCCTGCCAGAGCTTTGGCGAAGGTGGGGACGGCTACATCCCGGGCGAGGGTGTGGGCGTGGTGGTCCTGAAGAGACTGTCGGAGGCCATGCGGGACGGCGACCATATTTATGGGATCATTCGCGGCAGTGCGCTGACGCACGGCGGCAAGACGAACGGCTACACCGTGCCCAATCCCCAGGCGCAGACCAGCGCGATCAGCCGGGCTCTGACGGAGGCGAAGGTCGACGCGCGCCACGTCAGCTACATCGAGGCGCACGGCACCGGCACGAAGCTGGGCGATCCCATTGAGATCACCGCGCTCAACAAGTCGTTCCGCCAATACACGCAGGACACGCAGTTCTGCCGGATCGGCTCGGCGAAATCGAACATCGGCCACTGTGAGTCCGCGGCGGGAATCGCCGGACTGACCAAGATCCTGCTGCAGATGCAGTACCGCCAGATCGCGCCGTCGCTGCATTCCGCGGAGCTCAATCCGCACATCGATTTCGAGGCCAGCCCCTTCGTCGTCCAGCAGACGCTGACGCCATGGGAGCCACCGGTGGTGGATGGCCGCACGTTGCCGCGCATCGCGGGCATTTCGTCGTTCGGCGCGGGCGGCTCGAACGCCCACATCATCGTCGAGGAGGCGCCGCTGCCGGCCCGGCCGCCGGTCTCCTTCTCGAAGGTCGTGGTGTTGTTGTCAGCCCGGACGTCCGACCAATTGCGACAGAAGGCGCAGGAGTTGTTGGCGTTCGTGGAATCACACCGGCACGATCTCGATCTGGCGGCCGTGGCCTATACGCTCCAAGTCGGGCGCGAGACCATGGACGAACGGCTGGCGCTTGTAGTGAGCTCGGTCGAAGAGTTGCTCGGGAAGCTCGAGGCTCATCTCGCCGGTGAGGCGTCGCTCGTCGACGTGTATCGCGGACAGTTGAAGCGCAACAGCGAGACGCTGGCCCTGTTCAGCAACGACGCCGACCTGCAACAGACCGTTGCGAAGTGGATCGCGGGCGGGAAGTTCTCCAAGCTCGCGGACCTGTGGGTCAAGGGTCTGCACGTGGAATGGGCCGGGCTGTATGGCGGGTCCACGCCACTCCGCGTCAGTCTGCCGGTCTATCCCTTCGCGAAGGAACGCTATTGGATCGACACGACGGCGAGTGCGCCGCTGTCGTCCAGCACGGCTGCGCTCGGAGTCCTTCACCCGCTGCTGCACCGCAATACATCCGACCTGACCGAGCAGCGCTTCAGCTCGACGTTCACTGGGGAGGAGTTCTTCCTCGCCGATCACCAGGTGCAACTCGCCGGAGAGGCCAGCCGGAAGATTCTGCCGGGCGTCGCTCAATTGGAAATGGTGCGCGCCGCGCTAGTGCAAGCCCTGCCGCCGCAGACGGAGTCGCAATCTCCGGAGTTGCTGGACACGGTGTGGTTGAAGCCGATCGTCGTCTCGGGGGAGGCGACTGTCCATGTCGCGCTGCTGGCCCAGGACGACGAGCGCATCGACTATGAGATCTACAGTCGCGACGGGGAGTCCGTGACGGTGCATTGTCAAGGTCGGGCCGTCCCGGCTCGTGCCTCGGCTCCGGAGCCGCTCGACCTCGAACAGCTCAGTGCCCAGATGGGCACGGACACTTGGGATCCGGCCCGAGTCTATGACGCATGCGCCCGCATGGGTCTGTTGTATGGCCCTTCCTTCCGAGGCGTGACTGCGATACGCCGTGGGAACGGACAGGTGCTGGCCGACCTGCGGCTTCCGCCCGCGGCCGAGGCGACCGCCGGAGCGTTCGTGCTGCATCCCAGCGTCATGGACGCCGCGCTGCAGGCGGCGGTCGCTTTGTCCGGCGATTCGTCGGACGAGCGGCCCATGCTGCCGTTCGCATTGGAGGCATTGCAAGTTTTCGCGCCCTGCGCGGCCGAGATGGTCGCATGGGTTCGCCCTTCTGAGGGTAGCCACATCGAAGACGCGGTGGTGCGGCTGGATGTCGATGTCTGTCAGCCCAATGGGAGCGTATGCGTACAACTGCGCGGATTCACCGCGCGCTCGGTCAGCAACGAGCTCGCGGCGCGGGCCGCGTCGATCGGCACGCTGTACGCGACTCCCGTCTGGCAGCCAGCCATCGGAGGATCGGGCGTACGCATCGAGTTCGCCGAGCATCACGTCGTTCTCTGTGAATTGCAGGCGGCTGAGGCAACCGTGATCGAGTCGCTGGTTCCGCACAGTCATTGTGTGAACCTGCAATCCGGCCTCGGGAAAACGATCGCACAGCGCTACAGCGAGTACGCGGTCGCCTGTCTCGAACAAATCCGCGGGCTTTTCGAGAGCAAGCCGCAAGGCAAGGTGCGATTCCAGGTCGTGATTCCGGATCACGAGGAACATGCGCTGTTCGCGGGCTTGTCGGGGTTGCTGAGAACCGCCGCATTGGAAAACCCACAGTTCCACGGCCAGCTCCTGCTCGTGGCGCCGCAGACCACCACCGACGAGCTGGCCCGAATCGTCTCAAAAGAAAAAGCCGCCGACGCCGTAGTGCGTTATCACGAGAGTACGCGGCAGATCCTCCGATGGCAGGAAGTCCCTGCGGCTGCGCAGGAAGTGCCGATCGGCTTCCGCGATCAGGGTGTGTATCTCATCACCGGTGGTCTTGGCGGTCTGGGAACGCTCTTCGCCAAAGAGATCCTCGAACGCACGCGCGACGCGCGGGTGATCCTGACCGGACGCTCTCCTTGGAGCTCCGCGACACACGAGCGGCTGCTCGCCGTGACCCCGCACAGTGAGCGTCTGCACTACAGACAATTGGACCTCGGCGATGCCGCGCAAGTGCAGCAGTGGATCGCGGCCATTCGCGACGAGCACGGTCCGCTCCACGGCATCGTACACAGTGCGGGCATGCTCGCGGACAGCTTCATTCTCCGCAAGGCGAGCGCCGGCTTCCAGGAAGTGCTGGCCCCGAAAGTGGCGGGCACGGTCCACCTCGACGAGGCCAGTAAGGACCTCGAGCTGGACTTCTTCGTGCTCTTCTCCTCGACGTCCGGCGCGTTCGGCAATCCCGGGCAGGCCGACTATGCGACGGCGAACGCCTTCATGGACCGCTTCGCCGCGCATCGCAACGCGCAGGTGGCTGCGAAGCTGCGGCACGGACGCACACTCTCGATCAATTGGCCCTTGTGGCAGTCCGGCGGGATGACGATCGATGCCGAGCAGCAGCGTCTGCTGGCAGAGACGACGGGCATCCGTCCGATGAGCTCGGCCACCGGTCTGGAGGCATTCCATCGCGCGCTGGCGCTCCCTTACGACCAGGTTCTCGTCGTGGAGGGCGACCTCGCGAAGATGCGGAAAACGCTCTTGGAGCAGCCCGTCGCGGCCAGTCAACCGCAGGCGGCGAAACCCACGGTGGTCGCGCCGGTTCAGGAAGAGAGCCTCACGGAGCAGACGCAGGACCATTTGCGCAAGCTCTTCTCGGGACCGCTGAAGCTCGCGTCTCACAAAATCGATCCGCACGCGGCATTGGAGCAGTACGGCATCGATTCCGTGCTGGCCATGAAATTGACCAGTCAATTGGAGAGGACTTTCGGTCCGCTCTCCAAGACCCTGCTCTTCGAGTACCAGTCGATCGGCGAACTGGCCCAATACTTCATCCGACAGCACGCGGCCCAGTTGACCGAGCTCCTGGGTCTGGGCGCGGCGAGCGTCGGAGATGTTGCGAAACCGCTTGCTCCGGTCACCGTGATCGCACCGGCGAGACTGACGTCGAGCCGGCGGTTGCGCCGCTGGGGGAGTGGGGCTGCGGCATCTTCGACGGAATCGGACCCGATCGCCATTGTGGGATTGAGCGGTCGGTATCCCGAGGCGGTCGACGTGGAGACGTATTGGGAGAACCTGCGCACCGGCAAGGACTGCATCACCGAAGTTCCGAAAGAGCGCTGGGACTGGCGTGAGTACTTCAGTGAAGACCGTCACGCGGGGGGACATCACTCCAGCAAATGGGGCGGGTTCATCAGCGGCGTCGACGAGTTCGATCCGTTGTTCTTCAACATCTCGCCCGTCGAAGCAGAGCTCGTCGATCCGCAGGAGCGCCTGTTCCTGCAGCACGCCTGGATGGCCATTGAAGACGCGGGCTACACCCGCGCGGGCCTGCAGACGCCGCACGAGAAGGACCTGGCGGGCCAGGTCGGTGTGTACGTCGGCGTGATGTACAACGAGTACCAGTTGTTCGGCGCCGAGTCGGGCGCGCATGGGAAACGCATGGGAGTGCCCGGCAGCACGGCCAGCATCGCCAATCGCGTGTCCTATGCGCTCAACCTGCACGGGCCCAGCATGACGCTGGACACCATGTGCTCGTCGTCCCTGACCGCCATTCACATCGCCTGTGCGGACCTGAAACTGGGCCGCACCAGCCTGGCCATCGCGGGCGGCGTCAACGTCAGCATCCATCCCAACAAGTACCTCGTCCTCAGCGCGGGGCAGTTCATCTCCGGCGACGGTCATTGTCAGAGCTTCGGCGAAGGAGGCGACGGCTACATTCCCGGTGAAGGTGTGGGAGTCGTCGTCTTGAAGCGTCTGTCCGACGCGAAGCGCGACGGCGATCACATCTACGGACTCATTCGCGGGAGCGCGCTCACGCACGGGGGCAAGACCAACGGGTACACCGTGCCCAGTCCGCAGGCGCAAACCAGCGCCATCAGCCGCGCACTGACAGAGGCGAAGGTCGACGCGCGTCACGTCAGCTACATCGAGGCGCACGGCACGGGCACGAAGCTGGGTGATCCGATCGAAGTGGCCGCGTTGAGTAAGGCCTTTCATCAGTACACGCAGGACACGGAGTTCTGCCGGATCGGCTCGGCGAAGTCGAACATCGGCCATTGTGAGTCCGCCGCCGGCATCGCCGGACTGACCAAGGTTCTGCTCCAGATGCAGCACCGGCAGATCGTGCCCTCGCTGCACTCGGCGCAGCTCAATCCGCACATCGACTTTCCGGCGACGCCGTTCGTCGTCAATCAGGAGCTGCGCCCCTGGGACCAGCCCGTGATCGATGGCCGCCCTGTGTCGCGCATTGCGGGCATCTCGTCCTTTGGTGCCGGCGGCTCGAACGCGCACATGATCATCGAGGAGTATCCGCAGGCGGTGCGGCAGCCGGTGCCGGTCGCGAAGGCCGTCCTTGTGTTGTCGGCCAAGACGCCCCAGCAGTTGCGGCAAAGAGCGGCCGACCTGCTGCGGCATCTTCGTCCGCGACTGGACACGATCGATCTCGCGGCGGTGGCCTATACGCTACAGGTAGGCCGGGAAGCGATGGAAGAGCGTCTGGGTGTCGTGGTGAGCTCCGCCGAGGAGCTGGCCGGGAAACTTCAGGCGTACCTCGATGGAGATGCAGAGGTCGAAGGCATCCATCAGGGCCGGGTGGTGCGCGGCATCGAGGCCTTGTCTCTGTTCAGTACGGATTCCGACCTGAAGGAGGCGATCGACAAGTGGATCGCCCATGGGAAACTCTCCAAGCTGCTGGAGTTGTGGGTCAATGGCATGGACCTGGACTGGAGCAGGGTCTATGGGGAGGTGAAGCCCGCGCGCATCAGTCTGCCGGCCTATCCGTTCGCCAAGGATCGCTATTGGATCGATTTGACTGCTTTGCCCGGCGCCGGGTCCGCGGTCCTGCATCCCTTCCTCCACGCAAACACCTCCGATCTGGACGAGCAGCGTTACAGCTCCACGTTCACCGGAGCCGAGTTCTTCCTCGCCGATCATCGCGTGCAGGCGAACGGGCAGACCCTCCGCGTGTTGCCGGGCGTGGCCTGTCTGGAGATGGCCCGCGCGGCCATTGAGCGTGCGCTGCCCGCGAAGCCGTCCGCGACGACCATCGAGCTGCGCAATGTCGTGTGGGCGGAGCCGGTCATTGTCACGGAGGCCCGGCAGATCCACATCGCGCTGACGAACGATGGCGACGCCATCGACTATGAGATCTACAGCGCAAACGGCGATGAGGAAACGGTCCATGGCCAGGGGCATGCGGTGCTGGTCGAAGCGAGCGCGCCTCCTCCGCTGGATTTGACGCAACTCCGGGCACAGATGAACCAGGAGCGGATGGATGCCGCCGTTCTCTATGCGGCGTGTGCGGCGATGGGCCTCAGCTACGGTCCTTCGTTTCAGAGTGTGAGCGTCGTCCATCGCGGGAGCGATCAATTGCTGGCCGAGCTTCGGCTGCCGCGCAACGTGACGGATACGGCGAAAGACTACGTTCTCCATCCGAGTCTCATGGACGGCGCGTTGCAAGCCTGCGTGGCATTGCTCGGCGCCTCGCCGGAACAGCCACGAGTGCCGTTCGCCTTGGACGTACTGCGCATCCTTGCTCCGTGTCCCATGGCGATCTTCGCGTGGGTGCGGCCCTCGCTGGGAACCCACGCAGGCGCCGAGGTGGTCAAGGTGGACATCGACCTGTGCGACGAAGATGGGAACGTCTGTGTCGAGATGCACGGCCTGTCGTCGCGCGTGATGAACAGGGGGCTGGGCGTCAACGCCGTGCAACAGACCACAGGTTGTCTGTACGCCACTCCGTCCTGGCAACCAGCCGGCGCAATCGCCAATGGGGTCAAGGCGGAGATCGTGGAGCATCACATCCTCCTGTGCGAGTCCGCGGTCGACGTCGCGCGTCTGCATGAGGCACTTCCGAACAGCGGCATCCTTTCCTTGCTGGCGTTGCCGGAGCAATCGATCGCGGATCGCTACAGCGCTCATGCGCTGGCGTGCTTCGAACGGATTCAGGCCATCTTCCAGAGCAAGCGTCAGGGCATGGTCCTGGTGCAGATCGTCATTGCGGACACGCCGGAGTCCATGCTGTTTGCCGGCCTCTCCGGACTCCTGAAGACGGCCGGCCTGGAGAATCCGCAGCTCCTCGGGCAAGTGCTCGTGGTCGATGCGTACGTGACGGCGGAGGATCTCGCGGAGCTCCTGATGCGCGAGCGGACCCTCGGCTTCGATCCTCTGGTGAAGTACGAGAACGGTTTGCGTCGCATTGTGCAGTGGCAGGACGTGCCGCCGAGAGACGGCGACGCACCGATCGCATTTCAGGATCGCGGCGTCTACCTGATCACCGGCGGGTTCGGCGGACTGGGGACGCTCTTCGCGAAAGAGATCCTGGCCCAGACGACAGCGGCGCGGGTCGTACTGACGGGGCGTTCTGCACTCGATGGCGAGAAGCAAGCACTCTTGGAGAGCCTGTCGCCGGCCGGTCGTGTGAGCTACCGGCAGGTGGATCTCGCCGATGCCGGTGCGGTCGGGCAACTCATTGCGGGAATCCGGGAACAGCACCAGCGACTGGACGGCGTCCTTCACAGTGCGGGGATGATCGCGGATCGCTTCATTCTGAGAAAGACGGGCAGCGAGCTGGGACAGGTGCTGGCCCCCAAGGTTCACGGCACGGTTCATCTGGACCTTGCCACGAGCGAAGTGGAGCTCGACTTCTTCGTGTTGTTCTCGTCAATCGCCGGCGCGCTCGGCAATCTCGGGCAGGCGGATTACGCGGCCGCCAACGGCTTCCTGGATCAGTTCGCGGCGTGGCGGAATCTCGAAGTGGCGGCGGGACGCCGGCATGGACGCACGCGGTCCATCAACTGGCCTTTGTGGCAGGCGGGCGGCTTGGGGATCGACCCGGCCAGTCAGGAGCTACTGCAACAGACCACCGGCATGTTGCCCATGCAGACCGAGAACGGCCTGCGCGCGTTTCATCGCGGACTGGCCCTGCCGTATGACCAGATTCTGGTCGTGGAGGGAGACCTCACCCAGATGCGCCGCGCGCTGGCCGCGGGCCGGCCGGTGCCGCCGGAACGCGTTAGGCGTCCGGCCGTGGCGGCGCAGCCAGTGGCCGTTCAGGCAGTTGCACAGACTGCGCAACCTGCACAGTCAGACAACCTCCTCGAAAAGACAAAGGAGTATTTGCGGTCGGAATTCTCTGAGCTGTTGAAGTTGCCTGCGCACAAGATCGACGCACAGGCCGCGCTGGAGGAGTACGGGATCGATTCGATCCTGGCGATGAGGCTCACCAATCGCCTCGAGGCGACGTTCGGGTCGTTGTCGAAGACGCTGTTCTTCGAGTACCAGACCATTGCCGCGCTTGCGGGCTACTTCGTCAAGGCGCACGCGGCCGTGATCCGCCAGACCCTCGGGCTGCGTCAAGACAAGCCGGCCGCGATGGAAGTCGCGGCGCCTTCCGTCGAGGTGAGAGTGCCGGCGCGGCGGAGACGGGGCCGGGGCCAGCCTATCGGTGCGGACCGGGATCGCTCCGTCACGCAGGCGATGGACATTGCGGTCATTGGCCTGGCGGGGCGCTATCCCCAGGCGGAGAACCTGCACGAGTTCTGGCAGAACCTGCAGAACGGCCGCGACTGCATCACCGAGATTCCGGCGGACCGCTGGGATCACAGTCTGTACTACGACCCCAATCAGAACGTCCCGGGGAAGAGTTACAGCAAGTGGGGCGGATTCCTGTCCGATGTGGACCGGTTCGATCCGCTGTTCTTCAACATCTCGCCGAAAGAGGCGGCGCTCATCGATCCGCAGGAGCGCCTCTTCCTCGAGACGGCCTGGCAGGCCATCGAGGACGCCGGCTATTCGAAAGACAGCATCGCCGGACGCCGCGTCGGCGTCTATGTCGGCGTGATGTGGGGTCATTACGAGCTCTTCGGCGCCGAGTCGATTCTCAGAGGGAACACGAGTATCTCCGGTTCGTCTTATGCGTCCGTTGCGAATCGCGTCTCCTACTTCTTCGACCTCCACGGCCCGAGCATCGCGCTGGACACGATGTGCTCTTCGTCCATGACCGCCATTCACCTCGCGTGCGAAGAGCTGCGCAAGGGAGAGATCGAGGCAGCCATTGCCGGCGGTGTCAATCTCACGGTTCATCCCTATAAGTACGTCAGTCTGAGCCAGGGCAAGTTTGCCGCGAGCGACGGCCGGTGCCGGAGCTTCGGCGAAGGTGGGGATGGCTATGTGCCGGGTGAAGGCGTGGGCGCGGTGCTGCTCAAGTCCGTCGAGCACGCACTGCGCGACGGCGACGCGATCTATGCAGTCATCAAGTCCAGTGCCGTCAACCATGGTGGCAAGACCAACGGCTATACGGTGCCCAATCCGAACGCACAGGCGGCGCTGATCCGCGAAGCGCTGCAGAAGGCAGACGTGGATCCGCGAACGATGGGCTATATCGAGACACATGGAACCGGCACCTCCCTGGGCGACCCCATCGAGATCACGGGGTTGGTCAAGGCCTTTGAAGGCTCCGGCGACGACAGGCAGTACTGCTCGATCGGCTCGGTGAAATCGAACATAGGGCATCTCGAATCGGCGGCCGGCATCGCCGCGGTGACGAAGGCGCTCCTGCAGATTCAGCACAGGCAACTCGTGCCGTCACTGCACGCCGATCCCCTCAATCCGAACATCGACTTCGACGCGTCGCCGTTCTACGTACAGACCGGACTGTCGGAGTGGAAGAGCAACGATGGCCAGCCGCGGCGTGCCGGGGTGAGCTCCTTTGGCGCGGGCGGCTCGAACGCGCACCTCATCCTCGAGGAGTACGCCGGCGTGCGCGAGGGCGCACGCGAACCGCGTCCCGAGGCGTTCGTGCTCTCGGCCAGGAGCCCGGAAGCGCTGCGGCTCTATGCCGAGAAAATGTCTGCGTTCCTCGAGAATGCTTCGGCACTCTCGCTCACGGACCTGGCCTACACCTCTCAAGTGGGACGGACGCCGATGCCGGCACGGCTGGCGATCATCGCGTCGAGCATTGACGAACTGCGGAATCGCCTCCAGGCGTGGCTCGCACTCCGCGACAACGGCGAGGCGACCGCGCGCGGCCGGCGAAGCGAGCTGGCGAGTGTCTTCCAGGGCCACACCAAGGATGCGGACGACACTGCGGCCGCGCTGATCGAAGGTCCGGCCGGCAAGGCGTTCTTCGCGGAATTGCTGGCGAATCGCGATCTGGAAAAGGTCAGCCGGTTCTGGGTCCTGGGCGCGCAGATCGACTGGTCGCTCCTGTACCGCGACGCGCGGCCGAGAAGAGTGTCGCTCCCGACGTACCCCTTCGCCAGAGAACGCTGCTGGATCGATCAGGGCACTTCGCAGTCGCTTCTCGTAAAATCGTCCGCGCCAATCAGCGCGCCCGTCATCAGCGCACCCGCGCCGATTGCGGTTCCAGTGGCTGTGATCGTGCCGGATGAGGAACCGCGGCGCGCTCCTTACGCGCCACAATGGACGCCGAAGGCCCTCGCCGCAGTGACGGGCGATGTGGCGTCGATGGGGCCGATCCTGATCCTGGACGCGACGGACCGGCGCTCCGCGGCGTGGATCGAGTCGCTCGGAGTACGGCCCGTCGTGAAGGTGAAGTCCGGGCGGTCATTTGGAGAAGTCGGGCCGAATGTCTACGTGCTCGACCCGGAGCGGGAGGAGCATTTCCAAACGCTCGTGGAACGGCTCGCCGCGACGGGCACACTGCCTCGCACGATCCTCCATGATGCGGCCGAGGGCTGCGACCTTGCAGTCCGCGAACAGGTGGCATTGCAGTTGAGCTCCGGCGTGACGACGCTCCTCCATTTGTGCAAAGCGTTGATCAAGGACGCAGACCGTTTGGCGCCTCGCGTCCTCTCGTTCTTTACGAGCGAACCGGGTGCGCCGGCGCCGCTGTCCGCGGCGGTCAGTGGGTTCCTCAAGACGCTCACGCTCGAGAATCCGCGATTCGCGGCGAAGGTCGTGGAGATTCAAGGCGCTTCTGAAGGCGACGGCGGATGGTCACTCTCGCAAATTCTGCGCGACGAGCTCCTCGAAGGGGACTGGAGCCAGCAGGAGATCCGCTACCGCAGAGACGTGCGTCACGCCTGGGAGTTGGTGCCCCAGGAGCTCGGCAGCTCGGCGGCGCTGCCATTGAGACAGCACGGCGTCTATTTGCTCACCGGTGGCTTGGGCGGGCTGGGCCTCATCTTCGCCGACTACCTGGCGAAGCACTATCAATCCAAGCTCGTGCTCGTGGGACGCTCGGTGCCCAATGCCGGGCAAGAGGAGGCCCTGCGTCGTTTGCGGGATTACGGCGCGGAGATCCTGGTCGTACAGGGCGACGTGGCTCGGCTGGAAGACATGGAGATGGTCGTGCGCGAGGCCAAGGCGCGCTTCTCTGGAATCCACGGCGTGATTCATGCCGCGGGCGTGAATCGCGACGCGTTCCTCTCGAGGAAATCCCTGGCCGAGTTGCAGACGGTGTTGGCGCCGAAGGTCTACGGCACGATCAACCTCGACCTCGCCACCCGAGGCGAGAACCTCGATTGGTTCGTCCTGTTCTCTTCGGTGGCCGGAGCCTTGGGCAACCGTGGACAGTGCGACTACGCATACGGAAACCGTTTCCTGGATTCCTTTGCGGAGCTTCGGGAGAGTCGTAGAAGAGCACGAGAGCGCGCGGGTCGCACAATGTCGATCAATTGGCCGCTGTGGGAAGAGGGCGGGATGACCATCGCACCGGAAGAGCTCGCCCTTCTGGAACGGAGGACAGGCTTGCGGCCCTTGCCGGCCGCGGAGGGAATCCGCTATTGGGAAGACCTCCTGTGCTCCGGCGTCACGCAAAGCGTCGCACTGTACGGGATGGCGTCGAAGATCGCCGCGCATACCACGCAGCAGGCCCCCCGAAAGCTCGACGTGCAGACGGCTCCGGCGGCCACGGCCGACTCGACGGCATTGTTCGCGAAGACCGAGTCGTATTTGAAGGCGCTGATTGGAGCAGAGCTCGGACTCGATCCGGAGCGCATCGGCTCCTCGGATGAACTGGAGTCATTCGGCCTCGACTCGGTCATGATCAACCGGCTCAACGCCAGCCTCGAGAACGAGCTGGGCGCCGTGCCGAAGACGCTGTTCTATGAGCACGAAACGGTGCGGGCTCTGGCCACGTTCTTCTTGCGCGAGTCACGAGCCGGGCTCGACGCCCTGTTCTCGAACGCCGGCGCGGTTGCAGATTCACCCGGCGAGGCACCCGCACCCGAGCCGGAAGTCGGGCGAGTGACCGTGGATGTGAAGGTTCAAGAGGAGCTGCCGAAAATGCCGGACAGGAATGGCCCAGAGGCCATCGCCATCATTGGGATTCATGGGGTTTATCCCCACTCCGCGACGCTCGCCGAGTATTGGGAGAATCTGAAACAGGGCAAGGACCTGATCGACCTGGTTCCGCCGAGCCGGTGGGACTGTGAAGAGCACTTCCACCCGGATCCGGCCGCGGCCTCGGATGGCAAAATCTACGCGAAATGGGGCGGCTTCCTCGACGATTTCGACAAATTCGATCCGCACTACTTCAACATCTCCACGGAAGAAGCCAAGCTCATCGATCCGCAGGAGCGCCTGTTCCTCGAGTCGGTCTGTGCGGCCATTGAAGACGCCGGATATACGCGAGAGAGTCTGCGTACCCGCTATCGCAAGGCCCGCAGTGCGGACGTGGGCGTGTTCGTGGGAGTGACCACGAATTCCTATCACTTGTGGGCGCCAGAGGAACGGACGCGGGGCAGCTTTGCGGTGCCCACGGCCATGCCGTGGTCGATCGCCAATCGCGTGTCCTACTTCTTCGACTTCAATGGGCCGAGCATGCCCATCGACACGGCATGCTCCTCGTCGCTCGTGGCCATTCACCTGGCCTGCGAGAGCCTGAGGAGCCGCGAGTGCCAGATCGCCGTCGCGGGCGGCGTGAACCTCTACCTGCACCCCTCGAAGTATCAGTCGCTCTGCCAGAGGCGGATGCTCTCGCTCGACGGTAAGTGTCATAGCTACGGTGCCGGGGACGATGGGTTCGTGCCCGGCGAGGGTGTGGGCACGCTGATCCTCAAGCCGCTCGATCGGGCCATCGCGGACCAGGACCGCATCTATGCGGTCATCCGCGGCAGCGCGTACGATCACAGTGGCCGCTCGAACGGCTACTCCGCTCCCAATCCGAATTCCCAGGCTGCTTTGATCAGCAATACGCTGAAGAAAGCCAACATCCATCCCGAGAGCATCGGCTATGTCGAAGGACACGGCACGGGCACGCAGTTGGGAGACAGCATCGAGATCGCCGCATTGAGCCAGGCTTTCCGCGAGCAGACGGACAGAAAGCAGTTCTGTCCGGTCGGCTCGGTCAAGGCCAACATCGGTCACTCGGAGTCCGCGGCGGGCGTGGCCGGCGTGGCGAAGGTGATCCTGCAGATGGCGCACCGGCAGTTGGCGCCGTCCATTCACTCCGACGCGGTGAACCCCAATATCGAGTTCGAGGACTCGCCGTTCTATCTCCAGCACGGACTCTCCGACTGGACGTCCTCGGACGCGCATCCCCGTCGCGCGCTCGTCAACTCGTTCGGAGCGGGCGGCGTGAACGCCTGCGTGATCCTCGAGCAGTACGAAGAGCCACAAGGCTCAGGCGAGAGGACAGCGAGCGAAGCCTGTCTGTTCACGCTCTCGGCCAAGAACGAGGATCGCCTTCGTGACTACGCCCACCGCATGGTGGCCGTGCTGCGCAATGAGCCCGCGATGGATCTGGCCAGTCTGTGCTACACGCTCCAGACCGGCAGAGAAGCTATGGCCGAGCGGCTGGCGATCGTGGTGAGCGATGCGAATGAGCTCATCGAGCGCCTGACTGCGTGGAGCGAACGCGGAGCAGTGGACGACGTCCATCGCGGCAGTCTTGCTCCCCGCCGAGGGACGAGACGGTTCTCCAAAGTGCCCAGAACCTCCGCCGGAGAACAGAGCCTGACCGCGCTGGCCGCGAGTTGGGTGGCCGGTGAGGAGGTCGACTGGGAGCGCCTCTATCCCGCGGGCAAGCCCCGTAGAATCGCCCTCCCGACTTATCCATTCGCGCGCGAGCGCTATTGGGTGTCGGACATTCCGGCTCCGGAGAAGCAGGCCGTGCCCAGCTCGCGACTGCACCCGCTGATCGACTACAACTCGTCCACGCTCAAAGAGATCAGTTTCAGCTCGTCGCTGTCCGACACGGCCTTCTATGCGGTCGATCACCGAGTACACGACGAACGTATCTTCCCCGGAGCTGCATTTCTGGAGATGGCCTGCTTCGCGGGAAGCGTCGCCGGGGAGCAGCGCGTCCGCAGGATCGAGGACATCGTCTGGATCCAGCCTCTCAACTTCCGCACAGGTCCTCAGTTCCTGCGTACCACATTGAGAGACGCGGGCGGTGTCACCGAATACCTCATCTCCTCGGATGGCGACGAGAACGAGGCCGTCGTACACTCGGAGGGCAGGTTGGTCTTCGGCAGCGATTGGGCGGAGCCGGGCGGCGCTGAGGATCGCGTGGTGCTGCAGGACCTGCGCGCGCAATGCGGCTCTCCTGAAGAAGGGGCGGCCTATTATGAGAAATTCAGCCAATACGGCCTGCATTACGGCCCGTCGTTCCAAGCCATTCGCGAGCTGTATTTGAACGGCGCTTTTGCACTGGCGAAACTGCAGCTCGCGGAGCATCTGCGCGCGGAGTTTGGACAGTTCATCCTTCATCCCAGCCTGATGGACGGCGCATTGCAGACGGCGGCCGGTCTGGTGGGCAGCCTGGCGCCGGGGACGCCTTATCTGCCGTTCGCGGTGGATGAGATCGAGATCGTGCGGCCCGTGCCGCAGACGTGCTACGCCTACGCGGAGCCTGCCGGTCCTCAGGGTCAGAATCGATCGGGCGTGACGAAGTTCAACATCCGCTTGTTGAACGACGCCGGCGAGGTGTTGATTCGCTTCAAGAACCTGTACCTGAGGCCCCTCGCCCAGCTCACAACTAGCCGTCCATCGGCCGTAGCGGCCGGCGCGGCGCCAAAGGGACGGCTGCTCAGTCTCTCCGGGGAGCCCATGGAATGACGTCGCAAGGAGTGGTCGAGGCCGCGTGGACGGAGGCAGTGCCGCTCGTGGTGGTGCTGGACACGCGTCACCTCAACATGAAGAACTACAACTACCTGGTCGTCGATCCGGGCAGCCGTCAGGCTGTCGTCGTCGATCCGGCCTGGGAGATCGACAAAGTCGATCAGGCGCTGGCGGCCGCGCAGGCGCGACTGAGCGGCATCCTGCTCACTCACTCTCATCCCGACCACGTGCATCTCAGCAGGCCCCTGTCGGAGAAGTACGAGTGTCCGATCTGGATGTCGAACGCGGAGATCGCTGCGTCCGGCTTCAGCGCGGAGCGGCTGATCGGCATCGGCACCGAGCCGTGGTGGATCGGGGAGCTGCGCATCCAGCCCATCTTCACGCCCGGACACACCGCGGGCAGCACGTGCTTTCTGATCGGCGACAACCTGTTCACGGGCGACGTGCTGTTCGCGGAGGGCTGCGGAATGTGTCCCGACGCCGGTGCCGCACACGCGATGTTCGACAGCCTGGGCCGATTGAACGCCGCGGCCGGCCCGGACACGCGGGTCTTCCCGGGCCACTCCTACGGCCAGCCGCCCGGCCGGCCGATGTCACAATTGCGCCGGGACAACATCTATCTCCAGTTCTCGAGCAAAGAATCCTTCGCAGCTTTCCGTCTGAGAAGCGGGCAGAGCCGGGCAAAGATGTTCACTTTCAGTTGAGCGACGCGTTGAGCGTCGCTCGTGTGGTTCCATTTAAGGGAGACACCAGGGCCTATGAGTGTTGTGGGAATTGAAGCGATCCATGCTTTCGCGGGCAGTGCCTTCGTCGATGTCGAGAAGCTGGCCAGACATCGGGGATTGGACATGACCCGATTCGCGAACCTCCTGATGAAGGAGAAAACCGTCGCGCTGCCTTATGAAGATCCGGTGTCGTTCGGAGTGAACGCGGCCAGGCCGCTGATCGAGGCCATGAGTCCGGAGGACAGAGACCGCATCGAGATGGTCATCTCCTGCACGGAGTCGAGTTTCGACTTTGGCAAGTCGCTCAGTACGTATTTTCACAAGCTGCTGGGCCTCAATCGCAATTGCCGTCTGTTCGAGTTGAAGAACGCCTGCTATTCCGGCGTGGCCGGCCTGCAGATGGCCATCAACTTCGTGCTGTCGCAGGCTTCGCCCGGAGCCAAGGCCCTGGTCATTGCGACGGACGTCTCGCGCTTCATGACCGAGGACGGAGCGGCGCTGAAACTCGACTGGTCCTTTCTCGAGCCGAGCAGCGGAGCGGGCGCGGTGGCGATGATCGTCAGCGATCTCCCGTACGTCTTCCAGGTCGACGTGGGCGCCAACGGCTATTACGGCTATGAGGTCATGGACACCTGCCGGCCCATCGCCGACGGCGACGCCGGTGACGCCGATCTGTCGCTGCTGTCCTATCTCGACTGCTACGAGCAGTCGTTTCTCGAATACCGGAAGCGCGTCGAGGGCGCCGACTTCGCGACGACGTTCGCCTACCTGGCCATGCACACTCCTTTCGGCGGAATGGTCAAGGGTGCGCATCGGGACATGATGCGCAAGATGGTCAAGGCCAATCCGAAGGAGATCGAAGCGGATTTTGCACGCCGCGTGATGCCGGCCATCAACTATTGCCAGCGCGTGGGGAACATCATGGGAGCGACGACCATGCTGTCGCTGGTGAGCACGATCGAGCACGGCGACTTCGAGGCGCCGCAGCGAGTCGGCTGCTTCTCCTACGGCTCGGGCTGCTGTTCCGAGTTCTTCAGCGGAGTGGTCACCCGCGACGCGCAGGAGCGCGTGCGCGCGTTGGGCATCAAGGCACAACTGGACCGCAGGTACGAGCTCTCGATGGAGGAGTACGACAGCCTTCTCCGAGGCAACACCGCGGTGAAGTTCGGCACCCGCAACGTGGTCGTCGACACGGATTTCCTCCCCCATGCCCGCAAGACGCAAGGTCCGGACACGCTGTTCCTCCGCGAGATCCGCGAGTTCGAACGCCGCTACGACCGCGTCGCCTGAGCCCGTTCGAGCGAATCAGCACATTTTTGCGTTCAGCCTCTCTCGATTCATGAAGCAGCGTCCCCACGCGTAACTCGCAACTCGCAACCCATTAGAATGTCGCGGCGACGAACTTCTTCAAGGAGCGGACTTCCATGAAACGTGTGATTCTCGGGATGGGTGTGATGCTGGCGCTGACAGTGGCGGCGTTTGGCGATGTGACGATCAAGCAGACCACCAGTGGCAAGGGCATGGGCATGGCGGCCTCGGGCACGACGACGACCTACATCAAGGGCATGAAGATGCGGTCCGAGGTCGAGGCGCGGGGCACGGTCATGACCACGATCTTCGACGTCGAGAACCAGAAGATGTACTCGTTCGACTCGAAGAAAAAGAGCGCCGATGTCTGGGACATGCAGGCGTTCTCGGCGGAGATGTCCAAGAGCATCGATCCCGGCGAGATCAAGGCCTCCGTGAAGGCGAACGGCAAGAAGAAGGAAGTGGCCGGCAAATCGGCGGCCGGGTACGACCTCGAAGTGTCGGTGCCGGCCAGCATGGGCGGGGACAAGAGCATGGCCATGACGGTCACGCTCAGCGGTCCGATGTGGGTCGTCAAGGGCGCTCCGGGCACGGCGGAATACATGGCCTTCTACAAGGCCGCGGTGGAGAAGGGCTGGATCTTCAGCGACCCCCGCGCGGCCAAAGGTTCTCCGGGTCAGGCCAAGGCCATGGCCGAGATGCACCGGCAACTGGCCTCGACCGGCGGCGTGCCGTACGAGACGGTGATGGACGTGGCGATCTCAGGCGAGGGTCCCATGGCCGCGGTCATGGCCCGCATGGGAGCGATGTCCATGACCAGCACGGTGCAGTCCGTCGATACCTCCGCGCTCGACGACGCGCTCTTCGCGCCGCCGGCCGGCTACAAGCTGGTTCCGAAGAAATGACGAGGTGAAGTGATGAGCAAGAGCGGCCGGGGATGGAGTCGTACGACGAGGTTGGTGCTGGTGGGCGCAGGCGTAGCCTCGGTGGCCGCGCTGGTCGCGGCCGCGACGGGCTGCTCGAGCGGACGCCGGGTCGATCTGGTCGGCGCAGGTCAGGATGCACTGGCCCGGACCGAGCGTGACGGTCAGACCGCGATGTCCGGCTCGCCGGAGACCATCGACGCGACCATCGCGCGATTCCGTGAGCTCTTCGCCGACTTCCGCCCGGACTCCGTCGCCGCGCATGCCGGCAACGTCTACGCGGCGGACGCGTACTTCAACGATGGGTTCGTGGAGCTGAAAGGCTCCGCGGCCATCGCCGCCTACCTCTCCCGCTCCGCCGAGGCGACGGAGACGATCGACGTGGACGTCGAACAGATCACGCGCACCGAGGACGGCGTGTACGTGCGCTGGATCATGACCTACACGATCCACTACCGCTCGACGACCATCGTCGCCCCGGGCATCTCCCACCTGCGGTTCACCCCGGACGGCCACATCTCCTATCACCGCGACTACTGGGACGGCTCCGGCGCCCTCGCGGAGATCGTCCCCCTCACGGGACCGATCCTGCGCGCCGTGAAGCGCCGCCTGTAACGCGCGGGCTATGCGCGGGTGGACGGTGTGGACGTGCTAACATTTCCATCCTCGCATGTCTGCAAACAAGAACTGGGGCTCGACGGTCATGGGTTGGTTCATCGTGAAGGAACCGTCCGAGGCCGGAGGGGAAACGCCCGAATTCGGCGCGGCCGAGGAAGAGCTGATCCAGCGGGCGGCCGGCGGCTCCGTGGAGCCGCTGGAGGTTTTCAAGTCCGAGCCTCCACCGGTGCATGACGGTCAGGTCGATTTCGAGAGCGTGTACGAGGCCGCGGGCATCACCGCGGAGGAACATCAGCGGGTCTCGCGAACGCTGGAGTTGCTCAATTCGTTGCCTCCGGAGACCGACGACACCGTCAAGCGCCAGATCGTCATGGCCTCGTTGCGTGCGTTCGGCGTTCCCATCGAACAGATCATCGAGTCCGGCGCCGAGGAACTGCAGGCGCTGGAGGCCTACATCCGCGGCGGGGCGCGCGACACAGAGCAGGTCACCTCGGAAGCCGAGCAGCGGGTCCGCCAGCTCGAAGAAGAGATCGCCGGCCTGCGCGCGGGCATGCAGCAGCGCGTCGAGCAGCAGCAGCAAGTCATGCGAGCCTGCAATACCAAGAAGCTCGAAGTGCAGCGGGTGCTGGAGTTCTTCGGACAGGACGCCGTCGCTCGCGTCGTCCGCGACTCCCCGAAGCTGCACGAGCCGAAGAGCTGAGCTTCGCCAGCCAACGCTCATTCTAAGGAGAGGTGCCATGGGTCTGATATCGCGTCTCAGCAACTTGTGGAGGGGATTCCTGTCGCTGTGGATCTCCGACATCGAGAAGGAGCATCCGGAGATCGCCTACGAGAACGCCATCAACTCGATGGTGGGCAAGTACGCGAAGCTCAAGAGCGCCACCGCGGCCATCATCCGGCGGCGTGAGGATCTCGAGGAGCGGTTCAAGCAGGCCAACGCGGACCTGCAGCAGACGGAAGCGGAGCTCAGCACCGCCGTCGAAACGAACGAGGACGACCTGGCCGTCGTGCTGATCCAGAAGAAGAATCAGCTCCTGGCCGATCTCGAGGACCTGAAGGCGGACATGGAAGGCGCGCGCAGCGACGCCGACTCCGCGAAGTCGTCGCTCCTGTCCGTGCAGTCGGAGATCCGCAAGCTCAAGGCGGAGCGCGACTCGATGCTGGCCAAGATGCAGTCGGCCCAGGCCCGGCTCCGCGTGCAGGAACAGCTCGACGGCCTCTCCGTCGACGATGAAGTGCGCGCCCTCGACAATGTCCGCACGCACATCAAGAACACCATCGCCGAAGCCAACCTGGGCAAGGAGCTGTCCGACACGTCCCTCGACGGACGCCTCGCGAAACTCCGCAATCAGGTCGGCGACGTCCAGGCCAAACAGGAACTGGCCGCCCTCAAAGCCCGCAAGGCCGCACAACAGGCCGCGCAAGGCCAGAAGACGATGTAGCGAGCACACGGCGCGGATGCTCAGAGAGTGTGCAGAAATCCGCGGCTCTTCCAGCCTGTCATCCTGAGCCGGCACGGCCGGCGGCGCTGGTTGGCCAAGCATTGGGCACGCCTTTCGAGCAAAATTGCCGGCCACGCTGAAGGGAATGACATCTCCTATGTCATTGGAAGCGGGCGGTGGGTGGGTGCGAAGGATCCCCTGCGGTAAACGATGCTCGTGCAGGTTGGAGAACACTGCGGTTCTTGTGCTCGCACGGTCCTCGTTCTTCGCACGAGATCCTTCGCGCCCTCATCCACCGCCCGCTCAGGATGACAGGTCAACGCGGCGCTCGAGGCGGCCTTTTTGTGGACCGCTATGCGATGACCCGGCGTCGCGGCAACCTCCCGAACATGCTGGCGGCCTTCGTGCTCACGGAGGCCAGGACCGCTTTGGCGGCGTCGGCGCCGGATTGCGCTCCGCCGTTCATGTAGCCCTGGAAGTCCACGCTCGTGTGCTCTCCCGCGAAGTGCAGGTTGCCTACGGACTCGCCTTCCGAGCCACCGATCGAGGTCCACTGTCCCGGCTTGTAGCAGGCATACGAAGCCTTCGTGAACGGGTGCGTCGGCCAGTGGAAGCGGGAGACCTGGCCGTTCAGTTGGGCTTCGGAACCGGGGTACGCGCGTTCGAAGCCCGGCATCAGACGGCCGAGGGCCTCTTGCGCGGTGCCGTTTCCGCTCTCCACTCCGAGCCTGCCGCCTGAATAAAACGTGATCCCGCTGTTGGTTCCCGGCTGCAATGCGGCGTTGTCCCAGCAGAGTTGAAACGTCTGATCCGTGAGCGTGTTGCCGCGATAGCCGAGCTTCTTCCACTGACGGGTTTTGAAGCCGGCCAGGACTTTCGCGTTCGTGCCATAACCGAGTTGGTTGATGCCGCGGCGTTTGACCTCGGGCAGCGGCACGCGGATGTCGACTTCGCGCAGCATGGTGAAGGGGAGCGTGAGCACGACCGTGTCGAAGTCCTTGTCGATCGCGCTCCCGTTCGGACCCTCGAACGTCAGCCGGTATCCCGAGTCCCGGGCAGTGATGGCCGTGAGCCGGTGGCGAAGCGAAACGACATCGCCCAGCCGCGAGGCCAGCTCGGTCACCACGCGCTCGTTGCCGCCTTTCACCGTGTAACGCTCGTCGCTGTCGCCGAAGGCTTTGAAGCCGGAGTCGGTGTCCGTGCCGATGAGCTGAATCAGATTCAGCGACGACTGCTGATCGGCCTCGAGGCCGTACTCGGTGACGTAGGCCACTTCCAGGAGCTCCCGGATCCAGCCGCGCGCGCCGATGTTCTCGAGGTACTCGGCGATGGAGGTCTGGTCGAGCTTCTGACCGTTGCCGTGAACGCGATAACTGACTTCCTCGCCGAGGGAGTCGTAGTCCGCGGACATCTTCTTCGCCAGCGGGATGAAGGCCCTGATCACCTGCGCTTCGCTGTAATGCCTGCCGTCGAAGTAGAAGGCCTCGGTCTTGATCTTGCCGGCGGGCTTCTTGAAGTCCCACATGCTCAGACCGAACTCCTTCACCAGGGCGAGCATCTCCTCGTGGCCGCTGTCGATGAACTCGCCACCCATCTCCGTGGTGATGCCCGGCGCCAGGAGGCTCTTGGCCGTGAACATCCGGCCGCCGGAGCGACTCGAGGCCTCGAAGACCTGCACGGGCACGCCCGCCTTGCGCAGTTTGTACGCGCAGTTCAGACCGGCCACGCCGCCGCCGACGATGGCCGTCGTCGGGCGCATCGAGCCGGCCTGGGCGAACGCTGAAAAGAGGTCCGGAGTCGCGGCCACGGCGACCGCGCCGGCCGCGGTCTTGAGGAACCGGCGCCGCGAAGGATCCATCTCACTTCGTTCGATGAAACGGTCGATCGTTTCATCGGCGGGCGGTCCGTCCGTGCGCGAGGAGAGAGAGGCAATCTGCAGCGACCGGCGTACAAACGAGAAGATCGGAGTTCGTGCCATTTTCTAGAGTCCTTCGTGGTCTGTCACGTCGAGAGCGGAGAAGTCAGGGCAGCAACAGCACGAGGCCGGGATAGATCAGATTGGGATTGGCCACGCGGTCGGTGTTGAGGTTCCAGATCTCCTCCCACCGCTCCGAGTTTCCCAGCTCCGCGCGGGCGATCTTGCTGAGCGTGTCGCCGGCAGTCACCCGGTGCGTCCTGCGTCCGGCCACCGGCTTCATGAAGGCCTCCGAGGTGCTGGAGAGGTAGACCTTCATGAGCTGCGGGTACTGGTCGGATTCCTTGATCTGCTCCAGAGCCTTGTTGATCTCGTAGATCAGGTCGTAGTTGTTCGCGGCGACGCCGACGGCGTACTTCGACTTGTTGAGGTTGTATTTCACGATGACCGTCTGCGGGTGCTTCTTGATCTCGACCGCCGCGAACGGATAGTCGTAGATGAGCGCGTCCGCCTCGCCCCGTTCGACGGCCTCGAACCAGCCCGAGTCGCCCGAGTACTTGCGGATCGTCGCGCCGGGGACGTTCGCCTGGACCCACTTCTCCGCGGCAGGATCGTCGTAGATGGCGATCACCTTGCCCCGCAGGTCGGTGAGCTCGCGGTAGTTGGCCATCATCCCTTCCTGGACGATCAGGCAGAGACCGAAGTCCAGGTAGCCCTGGCTCCAGTCCACTCCCTTGATGTCGGGGTCGGGCACGTAGCCGGCCATGATCAGGTCGATCTCGCCCTTGAGGAGCAGGCCGGGCAGGTCTTCGTAGTCCGCCTCGACGACTTTCACACGATCCGTACCGAGCTGTCGCCCGATCCGCACGGCCATCTGAAAGTCGAAGCCGTCTTCCTGTTGATTGTCGTTGATGAAGTGCAGCGGCGGCGCGTCCGGCTCCATGCCCACGCGGAGCACGCGGCTCTTGCGGACCTTGTCGAGCACGCCGGTCACAGTCGGCGGCGGCGGCGCGGTGTCCGTGGCGCTCGTCGCGGTCGCGGTGGTCGTGCCGCTGGTGGCTGTCTGCGTGACGCCCGGATCCTTCTTCTGCCCCAGCTTCGGCAGCTTGTCCCGGTAGTGATAGCCGACGTAGCCGACGATGGCCAGGATGACGACGGTGATGAACGCCTTGGCAAATCCAGTGAGCTTCATGAGTGTCTTCTCCAGAACCTGACGCGAAACCAGGGCCGTTGCGATTTGCGCAGCATGATACGGATTGCTCGAAGGGGTCGCAAACCGGTTGTCGGTTGTCGGTTGTCAGTTGGCGGTTGCGAGTTGCGAGTTGGCGTTTGTCGGGGCTCTGAGCGTGTGCAGGAATCCGCGGCTTTCCCAGCCTGTCATCCTGAGCGGGTGGCGGGTGGGCGCGAAGGATCCCCTGCCGACAGAGCGAGTACCGTGCACCGGCGGCGGATCCTTCACTCCCCATCCCACCGCCCGCCCAGGTGGGCGGGAAGTGGAGATGCGGATCAAGGATGAAGTCGATGCGGTCTGCGGACGCGAACGATCGACGAAGATATTGACCAGGTGAGTTTTGCGGATCGAGTCTTCAACCGCCAACCGCCAACCGCAGGGAACCACGTAGAATGCGCCCGTGGCATCGACCAGGATGAATGAGACGCCCCCGCGCAAGCGGGAGGCGGAGCGGCGGCCGGAGAAGGGCGATCTCAACCGCGCCATTCGCGAGACGGCTCGCGACGTGGTCACGGACGCCGTCTTCGAGAAGCGCCCCTATCTCAAGATGGCGTTCTCGAATCCCTACAATCTCTCGCTGTTCCTTGGCACCCTGGGTGCGGCCGTGGCCACCGCGAACCCCATCCTCGCCGCGATCGCCATCGCCGGCGAGGCGCTCTGGCTCCTGCACGGGTCCGACTCCAAGACCCTGCGCCGCCTCCTGTGGGATCCGCGTCTGGACAAGGTCCGCCTCGCGCTCGAGGAACGCGATCGCGAGCAGCGCATGAAGGGACTGCCGCAGCGGGATCGCGACCGCGTCCATGAGCTGGTGTCCCGGCAGGCCGAGATCAACCGCCTGGCTTCGCAGAACCCGTCCTTCACCGGAGACCTCCTCCGCGGCGAGCTCTTCAAGACCCGGCGCCTCGTCGATGACTTCCTGGAGATGGCCATCCGGTGTGCGCGCTATGCGAGCTACCTCGAGACCGTGGACCTCAATGAGCTCGAGCGCGACCGCGAGCGCTGGCAGAGCCGTCTCTCCTCGGATCGGATCTCCGAGCCCGAGCGCGAGGTGGCCAAGCAGAACCTGGCCGTGATCCAGAAGCGCATCGAGAAACTGCGCGAGCTGCGCGACTACCTCGTCGTCGCGCGCGGGCAGCTCGATCTCATCGACAACTCGTTCCGCCTGATCGCCGATCAGATCGTCATGATGCAGTCCCCCGCCGAGCTGTCGGGACAGCTCAATGACCTGCTCGACGGCGTCGAGTCCATCCGCCAGACGGCGCTCGACACCGAGAAGATTCTCAACACCATGGAGGTGTAGTTGGCAGAGGCACGCATCCTTCCCCCCTGGGCCGACGATCTTCGCCGCCGCTATCTGCGCGGCGAGGCCTCGATCTTCGTCCTGCACGGCAACGTCTACGATCTCGTGTTCAGCGGCGGACGAGCCCTGACGCTCACCGATTTCCTCGGCAACGTCCTGCTCAAGGAATCCAAGGAAACCGTAGCCGTCTACAACGTCGCCACCGGCATCCGCTTCCTCAAACGCCCGCCGGGGGACCTGCCGCAGATGGACGAGCTGCTCCTCTCCTCGGAGAAGCCGCGCGTGCTCATGGCCATGGAGCGTCTGCTCATGAGCGGCACCCGCACGGCCTTGATCCTCGAGTACGCCGAAGTGCTCGCGCCCGCGGGCGATCCCAATTTTCAGAGTGAAGGCGATCGCGCGGCCCTGGTCACGCTGCATCGCTGGTCCTTCCTCCCCGAGATCGAGCGCGGCGACAACGTGGTGCTGCTCATCGCCGAGAATCTCACCGAGCTGTCCCCGAAGCTCGTCTCCAATCCCAAGGTGGCCGTCGTGGACATCCCCATGCCCGATCGCGAGACGCGCAAGACGGCCGCGGCCCTCGCCGATCGTTCGCTCTCGGAAAAAGACGTCGACCGTTACGCGGAGATCACGGCCGGACTCAAGTCCATCCAGATCCTTTCCATCCTCACGCCGCCTCCCGTGAGCGAGACCGAGTCGCGCGATCGCGAGGCCTTCATCGCCGGCATCCTCGGCAGTGGAGCGGACGTGCCCGAGCGCTCGCGAAAACTGGCCCAGCTCACGGCGGGCATGAATCGCGACGAGATCGCCAAGCTCCTCGCTCCCGGCGCCGCGCCCGTGACGCAGGTCGCCACCGATCGCGCCGACGCCGCACGTGTGGAAGTCGATCGCCTCATCGCCCGCAGGAAGCGCGAGATCATCGAGCGCGAGTGCTTCGGTCTGGTCGAGTTCGTCGAGCCGCAGCACGGCTTCGAAGTCGTCGGCGGGATGGAGGAAGTGAAGAAGGACCTCCTGGTGATCGCCGCCAGCATCCGCGACGGACACACCGCGCGCGTCCCGATGGGCATCCTGTTCACGGGCCCGATGGGGACGGGGAAGACGTTCGTGGCCGAGGCTTTTGCGAAGGAGTGCGGACTCACGACCATCAAGCTGAAGAACTTCCGCTCGAAGTGGGTGGGCGCGACGGAAGGGAACCTCGAGAAGATCCTCAACGTGATCCGCGCCATTGGCCAGGTGGTGGTGATCATCGACGAAGGCGATCGCGCCTTCGGCAACACGGACGGGGAAGGCGACGGCGGAACGTCCTCGCGCGTCATCGCCCGCATCAAGGAGTTCATGTCCGACACGAGCAATCGCGGGCGGATCCTCTTCCTGGTCATGACCAACCGTCCGGACAAGCTCGACGTGGATCTCAAGCGCGCCGGCCGCCTGGACCGCAAGATCCCGTTCCTCTACTCGCAGACGCCGGAAGAAGTCGAGAACATCGCCCGCGCCGTCGTGCGCAAGAACAAGGTCAAGACCAGCGTCGACTTCGCCACCATCCGCGAAGGCTTCTCCACGAAGCTGGTCGGCTACAGCAACGCGGACGTGGAAGCCGTCGTCCTGATGGCCCTCGACGACGCCGCCCGCGAAGAAGTGGCCGAGGTGAGCGCGGAGCGCTTCATCCGCGCCGCCTCCGACTACTTCCCGAGCCGCGACACCGAGCTCCTCGAATACATGGAGCTCCTGGCCGTCTTCGAAGCCTCCAGCCGCCGCCTCCTCCCCGCGAAGTACGCCAGCGTCACCCCCGAAGAGCTCGACCTGCGCCTGCGAACTTTGCGCGCAATCGTGGGCTCACGACGGTAGCCGGCTACTAAGTACAGTCTCCCGGAAACGAGTGTCCGCTCGACTTCGTCCGTGAAAGTCACGGAGGGTGTGCTGTCATCCCGAGCGTCGAGCGAGGGGCCGGGGGGGGGGGGGCCCGAGGCGGGTGATTGGGGCCCCCCCCCCCCCAAGACCACCCA